>Ga0209958_1000092_pt1 | contig 293946 bp, 278 predicted proteins | sample ThiBio_inoc_plan_FD_183942 | JGI IMG/M metagenome (GOLD analysis project Ga0209958, IMG submission 183942) | Wastewater bioreactor microbial communities from Cape Town, South Africa - Thiocy_inoc_plan (SPAdes) | ecosystem: Engineered > Bioremediation > Thiocyanate > Unclassified | place: South...
TCAAACAAACTCGTGCTAACCCATGGGAAGAGTTTGCTAAAGCAAATGAAAAAGGCGAAAAAGTTTCTGGTACGATCAAGTCAATCACTGACTTCGGTATCTTCATCGGTTTATCTGGTGGTATCGATGGTTTAGTACACTTGTCTGATATTTCTTGGAACGAACAAGGTGAAGAAGCTATCCGTCGCTACAAGAAAGGTGACACAGTTGAAGCAGTTATCTTATCTGTAGACGCTGAAGGTAACCGTATCAGCCTTGGTATCAAGCAATTAAACAGCGATCCATTCAATGATTTCTTAGCTGCGAACGAGCGCGGTGCTTTAGTTAAAGGTACTGTGACTGCTGTTGATGCTAAAGGTGCTACAGTTAAATTAGCTGATGACATCGAAGCAACGCTTAAAGCTTCTGAAATCAACCGTGACCGCGTTGAAGATGCGACTAAGTTCTTAGAAGTTGGTCAAGAAGTTGAAGCGAAGATCATCAACGTTGATCGTAAATCTCGCTCTATCAACTTGTCTATCAAAGCGAAAGACGAAGCTGAAGAGAAAGAAGCTGTAAACAATGCTCGTCAAGCAGCAGCAGCTCAAGTTTCAGAAGCTAATGGTCCTAAGACTATTGGTGATTTGATTAAAGCTCAAATGAAGTAATTTGTTAAAAGGTACATTTCTTGTAACAGAGATGTACCTTTTTATACAAAAATACTGCAAACGGTAGCGTAGTATCGATGTACTGCGCTACCGTTTTGTATTTAAACAGGTTATTATTAAAATATTGAAAAGTAGCAATAATTAAAGAGGTCATCGATGACTACTGAAGCACTTAACAAATCTGATTTGATTGAACGGATTGCCCTTAAAAACCCTCATTTGGCAGAACCGTTGGTTGAAGATGCCGTTAAAATTATGATTGATCAAATGATTGAAGCACTTTCGAGTGGCGATCGTATTGAGATTCGTGGTTTTGGCAGTTTTGCATTACATCATCGTGAGCCACGTTTAGGGCGTAATCCTAAAACTGGTAAATCAGTTGATGTTGCAGCAAAAGCTGTCCCACATTTCAAACCAGGTAAAGCACTTCGTGATGCAGTAAACGAGACTGTTGATTAATAAAAAATTGAGGTGTTTATGCGTTATATCTTAATTGCATTACTTGTTGCTCTATTTGGTTATTCGCTTGCCCTAGTTTTACAGAATCCAGCAGAATTAGAAGTAAACTTATTGTTTACTCAAGTTCCTGCGATGCGTTTAGGTTTATTGCTTTTATTGACTTTGGCATTAGGTGTCGTGGTCGGTTTACTTCTAGGTGTTCAAGTATTTCGTGTTTTCCAAACAAATTGGGAAATTAAACGATTACGTAAAGATATTGACCACCTCAGAAAAGAGCAGATCCAACTTGCTCAGCAAGCAGCCGCAGAAGCTGCTGCAAGTGTAAGACATGAAAAAACTGTTTTAGATGTTTATCCGAATGATAAGATCTAATAGTTGAATTGTTATTTAGTATTGAAAGGGCTATTTCACAATTGAAGTAGCTCTTTTAGTTTGTGATTAAAAAATACTTAATTAATTTTAATTTGATTTTTCAAGTTCAATTCAAGCTGATCCATAAATTGATTAAAAGCATTAAAACTTTTTTCTACTACGATCAATGCAGTTTCATTCATTTCTCGCGTTATAGGCATATTTTCAAAAACGTTTTCTTCATCGCCTATAGTATGTCCAGTTTCTTGTCTTAAATGAGTTTCACTACAGAACTTTAATTCTAAATCAGTAGTTTTGGTAATTTCATTCAATACATTAAAAACTATATTTCCTGTAGACTCCATCACTTCAATCGCTACATATCTTATAAGTGCCGTCTGATTCGAGACCAAGCCTATTAATTCGTAAGATAGTTTACGGCTAGGTGACATGTCATCACACCAGATAAATCTAAGGGTGTTGGTAAGTTCTTGTTTATTGTTGAGATCGAGCGTTTCTAGGTCATGCAGATACCAAGGCCAATGATTAGCATCTTCTTTACAATGAACATTGATTGCCTCTTCATATTCATTCTGTGGAAAATTAAAGGGCAGTACATATTTATTTAAATCCGCAAAGCTCATTATAAAGTGAGCAAGATTAGGCAAGAATTTTAAGCGTTGTTGTATGGGTATTTCTTGATTTTTCAGAATCTTAAAAAAATGATGGTGACTAAATTGATGCCTTTTTATGCCTATTGCAGTTTTAATCGTTTTCATTTTTAACCTTATTCGTTTTTAATTTATTTTAAGATTAAAATTTAATCAAATTTTACTATTTGGTATGTTTTAGTTTTGTTGTTGCAACTTAAATGTGCGAAGTAAAAATGTGTTGAATGAAATTTTACACTTAAATTAAAACCTATTTATAATAGCGACTTTGAATCAACTGGGAAGAAACGCTCTTGAGTATCATTGTTGCACTAGATGCAAAAAGCGAATATGACGCTTTAACGATTGTGGATCAGCTTGATCCTGCTTTATGTCGTGTCAAAGTGGGCAAGGAACTTTTTACTCATGAAGGTCCAGGTGTTGTTAAAACTTTACAAGATAAAGGCTTTGAAGTTTTCCTTGATTTAAAATTTCATGATATTCCGAATACAACTGCTCAAGCTGTTTGTGCTGCGGCAGATCTAGGTGTGTGGATGGTTAATGTTCATGCTTCTGGTGGTCGAAAAATGATGGAAACTTGTGTTGAAAGACTCAAAGCAGGCAATTATCAAACACAACTTATTGCAGTTACTGTGTTAACTTCTATGGGGCGTGAAGATCTACGTGATATTGGTTTAGACATCGAGCCAGTAGAGCATGTCAAACGTTTAGCTAAATTGACTCAAGAAAGTGGTTTGGATGGGGTAGTTTGCTCAGCACAAGAAGCTAAGATTCTTCGTGAAATCTTGAATGCTGATTTTGCATTAGTTACCCCAGGCATTCGTCCAGAAGGTTCAAATGCAGATGACCAAAAACGTATCGTTACGCCTAAACAAGCTATGCTTGATGGTTCGACGCATTTAGTGATTGGCCGCCCTATTACAAAGGCTGAACGTCCAACAGAAATGTTGAAGTCAATTTTGGCGTCTATCTAAATTTATTTAGTTTATAAAAACCTTAGAACTTGAGATTTAAGAATAGGCTGATTAATAAAGGCGCTAGAAGCGATAAAATTAATCCGCTCATCATTGCATGTGGTACGTAATGCGTGCCACATGACTGTTTAACCATCGCAAGAGTGACATCCATTGAGGTTGCTCCAGCACTCGAAATTGCTGAACGTGGAAAACGCCAACCGAGGCAGTACATAAGGAGAATAGCGAAAATCTCTCTGAAGAGGTCGGTTAATAAGGCAATGCCACCAAGTCGTGCTGAATGTAATTCTGTGAATAGAATTCCAGACATTGAGTACCAACCATACCCCTGAGCTAAAGCCATTATTTCATTTAAGTTAAAGTGGTTAGATAAGATTAAATAATTCACGATTGCTGCTAAGCATGAACCTACAAAGGCAGCAGCGGGAACCAATAGTACTTTCCAACTTAACCAACTACGATCAAATTGCGTAAAAGCAAGCTCAACGCCAATCAAAAAGATAAATATGAGTAATAAATACCAACTATTAAATGCAATTTGTAGGTTAGATTGAGTGACTAGTATTCCAAGTAAAATCCCCAATCCTAATGCTAGAAATGCTTTAGCGATATTCTTGAGTGCATTGATAAAGAGGTGTAATGAAATTTTTCCTTGTATGCTTTGACGATCAATCAGTTTGTAAGTAATTAGACAGATAAAGAAAGAACCAACTGATGTAGTAAATGCAATCAATAATGCAGGTGGTAATATTGCTGCTGGATCTGAGATATGATTCAAAGCTTGAGTCAGTTCAAATGCAACACTTATTAATAATAAATAAGAAAAATAGGGTAAAATTTTAAATACAAATTGTTTAATTCGCTGTGATAGTTTTGGGGCGAGAAAATAGCCTAAGCTTATTGCGATAAAAATTTGGAAGATAAGAACAAAAGATTGCATAAAAAAAGCAGGTTACGAATAACCTGCTTATTATGAAGAATTATTGGTTAAGCTGCATTGTTTTTTGCATTTGTTGCAGTATGAATAAAATTATAGTCAGCGACATTTACTTTACGTGTTTCTAACCAATATTTCCAAGTATATGTTGGCCATAATGAGAAGTTTTTACCATCAGCTGCTTGATACCAACTACTGCATCCACCTGCTTGCCAAACTGTTCCTTTGAGTTGTTCCTGCACACGATCATTAAATTGATCTTGTACCTCTTTTTTAATCTCAACAGCTTGAGAACCTGTTTTATCTACGGTTTGAATCAATTGCAAAATATAATTCACTTGAGATTCAATCATAAAAATAACAGAGTTATGACCTAAAATTGTATTTGGACCTAATAGTTGGAATAGGTTGGGGAAGTTTTTCGTACTAACACCATAGTAGCTTTCCGCACCATCTTTCCAAGCTTGCTTAAGTTCGATTCCATTACGACCAACACAATCGAAATGCTTTAAGTAAATACGTGGGTCAGTAATGAATCCTGTACCATAAATCAAACAGTCAATTTGGCGTTCTTTACCGTCTTTGGTAATAATGCCGTTAGCTGTAATTTCCTGAACGCTATCAGTAATTAATTCAACATTTTTACGGTTGAACGTTGGGAAGTACTTATTTGAAATCAAAATACGCTTACAACCCATAACAAAGTCTGGTGTAAGTTTTTTAGCAAGTTCTTTGTCTTTTACTTGAAAGCGAATAAATGCTTCTGCAAGCTTTTGACCATATTTCATGATCTGTGGTTGTACGATAGGTACTACACGTGATTCGTTGGTCCAATACAAACGAGTACGATGAATTTGACGATAAATATTTGAAGCTTTGAATAAAGATTTGCTTAATTGTGAATATTTACGTTCATCACGTGGAATGACCCATGCTGCAGTACGTTGGAATACATAAAGCTGTTTCACTTCTTGTGCAATCTCGGGGATATATTGAATTGCACTACCACCAGTACCAATAGAAGCAACAGACTTGCCTTCTAAGCTGTATTGATGATCCCATTGTGAAGAATGGAAGACTTTACCTTTAAACTTTTCAATTCCTTTTAAGTGAGGAATTTGTGGAACGTGTAGGGGACCAGAAGCAAAAATAACAAACTGAGCTTCAATGGATGGTTGATCTTTAAAATCTAATAACCAAACATTACGATTTTCGTCAAACTCAGCATGAGTAACTTCATGATTGAATTTGCAATAATCTTTTAATTTATACTGCTGAGTAATATCTTGAATGTATTCAAAAATTTCATCAGCTTCAGCGTAACGTTTTGACCAATCTGTTTTGGGAGCAAACGAAAGTGAATACATATGTGATTGAACATCACAGGCTGCACCCGGGTATTGATTTTCACGCCATGTGCCACCAACGTCATTGGTTTTTTCTAAAATTACAAAATCATTCATTTGACTTTGTAATAGTCGAATAGACATTGCTAAACCACCAAAACCTGCACCAATAATTGCAACTTTAGTTTTTTGAATAGCATTTTGGGATACATCACGCATAGTCCACGCCCTACACATCTAAATTTTATGCAAGTTTAAAGGTTTTGTAGAGATTAAATATGATTGTATAGACGCAAAACTTGATCATTTCGGCAATTCATTTATTTGTATTTTTATAGTACAACGTTAAAGTTTTGGGAATTGCATTCGGAATTATGAAGAGATCTATCCTCGGATTGATGTATTTAATTCAAGGCATGCGTCATGTGGGCATTGATGTTGATGCTCGTTTAGCAGACATGGGAATACAAGCCGAAGCATTAGATCCGAGTTCAATTATTCCAGATGAAATAGAATGGGACATTTTACAGTATATTAGTCAAGATATTTCTCCTGAACAAGGCTTAATCATTGGTCAACATTATGCGCTTGCAGGGTATGGCCCATTCTTGATGCTGCTTGTTACAAGCGATACTTTACATAAAGCTCTGTTAAATGGTGTGCGATTTCAGCAATTGACACACCTATTTGGTTCATTACAGCTAAATATTAAAAAAGATTACATTCATTTGCATTATCAACCAATTGATTTAAATACGCATTTAGGATTATTTCGCGCTCAATGTGAAATCTCAGGTACTTATAAGTTCTTACAGGATATCTTTAAGATGATGGGGCTTGAAATCCCTAATATCCGTATTGAATTACCTTTTAAAATACCTAAAGAATTAGAGTTAATAGGGGCTTATCAAGATTATTATGGTCAGGATGTAAAATTTGAATGTCAGCATGCCTCTTTTATTCTAGAAAATACTGATATTTTAAATGTAAAAATACCATCTGCTGATGCTCTTACTTACCGTGTTTATGAAGATAAATGCTTGCAAGACTTAGAGAAATTGGAAAGAAGCACTCAGGAAAAGCTGACGATTGTTGAATATGTGGAAGGGTATTTAGAGATGCAGAATGGCATCATGCCCACCATGTTTGAAACAGCCTGTGCTTTAAATATCCCAGAGAGAACCTTGAGGCATAAATTGCAGCAAATGCAAACAAGTTATAAGGAAATACGCGAAAGGCTGATTAAGCAAAAAGCATTAAAGTTTATTGAAAATAGTGCGTATTCAATTGAGCAAGTTGCGGAAATGTTAGGTTATTCTGAACCTGCTGCATTTAATCATGCGTTTAAACGATGGTTTGGTCAAAGTCCAAGACAATATAATCGTAAACATTAAAATGATTAAAAAATGGTACATTATGATGTTTAAACTCCATGATAATTAAGCCTAAAATCTAATGCCTTTGGACTTAATGTTCGATATAATTTTCACCAATTAAAATTGTAATAACACCTTATGTTAAATTCTAAACCAGACTCACATAGCACTTCATTTATGCCGATCTCACCTGCGGAGCGTTATGCTCAAGCAATCGAATCAGGTCAATTCATGCCAGATGAAGCTCAAGCTCAGGCAGTGCAAGAGTTAGATCGAGTATGGAAAGAGTTGCTTACTCGTTATAAAGCCTCAAAGAAAGCGTTTAGACGTTTCCGTCGTCAAACCTATCCAAAAGGGGTATATATGTGGGGTGGCGTAGGGCGTGGAAAAACATGGTTGATGGATCAATTTTATGAATCAGTTCCATTTCGCCGCAAAACACGCATGCATTTTCACCATTTTATGCAACATGTCCATAAAGAGTTGAATAAGCTTTCTGGTCAACGTAATCCTTTGGATTCTGTTGCGGATCAAATTTATAAAAATGCGGTTGTTATTTGTTTTGATGAATTCTTTGTATCGAATGTCACTGATGCAATGATTTTAAGTGATTTGTTCCAGAAGTTATTTGAACGTGGAATTACCCTTATAGCGACTTCTAACATTGCACCAGAAGGTCTCTATAAAAATGGTATTCATCGTGATCGTTTTATGCCAACAATTGAATTGGTTCAGAAAAACTGTACGGTTCTGAATGTAGATGCTGGTGTTGATTATCGTTTGCGTGTTTTAAAGCAGGCTCAATTATTCAAGCATCCATTGAGTAATGATGCTCAAGCATGGATGTATGAACGTTTTCAAGCGCTCACACACACCCAAACGCTCTCTAATACACCTATCATGATTAACAATCGTATTGTAGAAACTCTTGGGCATACAGAAGATGTATTGTGGTGTGAATTCTCTGAGTTATGTTTTAAACCACGTAGTCCAGCTGACTTCATTGAAATTGCTAATATTTACAATACAGTACTGGTAAGTAACGTGCCACATTTAACTGATTTTCTGTCAGAAGGAACCCGTCGCTTTATTTATTTAGTGGATGAGTTTTATGATCGTGGCGTGAAATTACTTTTAACTTCAGAAGATTCAATTATTGATCTTTATGAAGGTGAGAAATTAGCATTTGAAATTGAACGGACACGTTCACGTTTATTAGAAATGCAATCCGATGATTATCTACATTCAGAGCATCGTCAAATTCAGGTTTCAAAAACTTCATAAATTATAAAGGCATTCTCAGGAATGCCTTTTTTATAAATTCATATAGAGAAAGCTTTATTCTTAATTGAATTTTGTTATAACTAAATGAGTTTTAAAAAGCGAGTATGTCGCAGAATAGAAGTAGTTAGATCAAAACTTGGTTTTGGTGTTTATAAAAATTATATTTGTCAATACTTAAACTAAGAAAATGCTTACTATTTAGCAATGTGATATTACTATTCAGGCTAGTATAAATCGGTATACTAGGTTTCTTGTTATAAAAAGTTAGCATCATCAGGAAAGACAATGACTGTACGTATTCAACAAGGCAAGCTAGCGATTGCTAAAGAACTTTACGATTTCATCGAAAATGAAGCTTTACCAGGCTCTGGTTTAGACAGTGAAACTTACTGGAAAAATTTCGAGCAAGTCGTTGTCGATCTTAGCCCAAAGAATAAAGCACTATTAGCTAAGCGTGATGAAATTCAAGCTAAGATTGATGAATGGCATCGTAATAATGAATTTGAGTTAAATGCGTATAAAGCATTTTTAACTGAGATTGGTTACTTAGTACCAGAAGTTGCTGATTTCCAAGTAACGACTGAAAATGTAGACGAAGAAATTGCATTATTAGCTGGTCCTCAGCTTGTTGTACCAGTACGTAACGCACGCTATTGCTTAAATGCTGCGAATGCACGTTGGGGTTCATTATACGATGCACTTTACGGTACAGATGTAATTTCTGAAGAAAATGGTGCAGAGAAAGGTAAAGGGTACAACCCTGTCCGTGGCGATAAAGTAATTGCTTTCGCTAAAGATTTCCTTAATCAAACATTCCCACTTGCTCAAGGCTCTCATGCCGATGCAACTAAATATGCAGTTGATCACAATCGTTTAGTTGTGACTTTAAAAGATGGTTCAACAACTTCTTTGGCTCATGAAGCTCAATTTGTTGGCTTTAATGGCGATGCTGCAAACCCAACTGAAATCGTTTTATTAAATAATGGTTTGCACGTTATTATCGATATCGATGCAAATAGCCCAATCGGTAAAACTGATGCGGCTGGTGTTAAAGATTTAACTCTAGAAGCTGCTATTACAACGATTCAGGATTTAGAAGATTCTGTTGCAGCTGTTGATGCAGAAGAAAAAGTTGAAGGCTATCGTAACTGGTTAGGTTTAATGAAAGGTGACTTGCAAGAGTCAATCGAGAAAAATGGTAAAACTATTACTCGTGCATTAAACAAAGACCGTACAGTTCAGAACTTAATTGGCGGTACTACAACCCTACATGGTCGTTCATTAATGCTTCTTCGTAACGTTGGTCATTTAATGACTAACCCTGCGATCCTTGTAGAAGGCCAAGAAGTATTTGAAGGTATTATGGATGCATTAGTTACTCCATTACTTACAATTGCAGATATTCGTGGCGAAAACGAAAACAAGAACTCTCGTAAAGGTTCTATGTATATCGTTAAACCAAAAATGCATGGTCCAGAAGAAGTTGCGTTCGCAGTTGAATTATTTGAGCGTGCAGAACAAGCACTTGGTCTACCTGCGAAAACACTCAAAATTGGTATCATGGATGAAGAGCGTCGTACTTCAGTTAATTTGAAAAACTGTATTGCTGCTGCAAAAGACCGTACGATTTTCATTAACACTGGTTTCATGGATCGTACGGGTGATGAAATCCATACGTCTATGGAAGCAGCACCAATGGTACGTAAAGAAGCTGTTAAAGCTCAGAAATGGATTGCTTCTTACGAAAATCGTAACGTTGCAATTGGTTTGGCTTGTGGTTTACAAGGTAAAGCGCAAATTGGTAAAGGCATGTGGCCAAAACCAGATAGCATGAAAGATATGTTGGCGACTAAGACAGCCCATCCAAATGCGGGTGCTTCTTGTGCATGGGTTCCATCACCTACAGGTGCTGTACTTCACGCAATGCATTATCATCAAATTAATGTAAAAGCACGTCAAGACGAATTGGCTGCTGAAGATATGTTGACTTTAGATGATTTGTTAACGCCTCCTTTTGCACCAGAAACAAACTGGACTGCTGAAGAGTTGAATAACGAACTTGAAAATAACTGTCAAGGTATCTTGGGTTATGTTGTACGTTGGGTTGATCTAGGTGTAGGTTGTTCTAAAGTTCCAGACATCAATAACGTTGGTTTAATGGAAGATCGTGCAACTTTACGTATTTCTTCTCAGCATGTTGCAAACTGGTTGCGTCATGGTATTGTAACAAAAGAACAAGTTGAAGAAGTGCTTAAACGTATGGCTGTGATTGTTGATCAGCAAAATGCCAATGATTCACTTTATACACCGATGGCACCAAATTTTGATGGTATCGCATTCCAAGCTGCTGCTGACTTGATCTTTAAAGGCGCTGAGCAACCATCTGGTTATACAGAGCCATTGTTACACGCTGCACGTTTAAAACTTAAAGGTTATACAGGTGATTAATTTCATCTAAAATAAAAAGCCTCTTCGGAGGCTTTTTATTTCTTTAATATTAGTTAAAAGTAATGTGATAAGGCTGATCTAAAATAGGATTACGCATCATACTGCTTAATTTTTTGCTATAATTCTTGTAGTTTGATCATTTAGTAGAATCATAACGATGTCACAAATTTTAAAATTAGATGCTTTAAAACAAGCCCAAGTTTCGACTTCGCCGTATCCTTATTTTATAGTTGAAAATTCGATTATCGATAGTGAAGTAAAGGCTGTAATCCAAGACTTCCCAAAAATTGAACAAGGGGGTAGTTATAATCTTGAAGATGTTGAAATTAAACCTAATTTTGATCGCTTTTTAAAATCATTGGATACCAAAGAATTCCGCCAAATCCTTACAGAAAAATTTGACGTCGATGTGATGGAGCATCCTATGATGATCACTTTACGTGGTTACTCACGTCAAAAAGATGGTCGGATTCATTCGGACTCTAAAACTAAGTTGTTGACTATCTTAATTTATTTAAACGAATCATGGGATGCACCGACAGGTCGTTTACGCATCTTAAATGACGAAAAAAATATGGATGACTATGTTGAAGAGATTAATGCTGGTCCAGGCACATTAGTTGCCTTTAAAGTGACTGATAATGGTTGGCATGGATATGTACCATATGAAGGTCAACGCCAATCGATTCAAATTAACTTTTTAACTAGCGATAAAGCTAATGCAAAACATCGTTTTGTGCATGGTTTAAGTGCAAAAATGAAAAAAATATTTGGGTGATTTTTGCAAATTAAAAAAGGAGGTTTCTACCTCCTTTTTTAATTTTGTTCAAATGGTGAGGGTTAAATAAACGATGTGTGCTAACTACAAACCCATAACATTAGAACAATTAAAGCAACTAGAGCTTCCGCTTGTTCCTTTTGACTATACTGATGAGGTTTATCCAAGTTATAGAACACCATTATTATTTAAATCTGAACATGGATTGGAGTGGCGGGAAGTATTATTTGGTTTAGTGCCGAAATGGGCCGAGGATATTAACAGCTCTAAGCGTGCTTATAATGCTAGACATGAGACCATTTTTGAGAAACCAAGCTTTCAGGGGGCAGCTTATAAATGCAAGTTCGGTGTAATTCCAATAACTGAGTTTTATGAAAGTAAATATATTGAAAATAAACCTCAACGATGGGGTGTACGGCGTAAAGATGGCAGAGCCTTTTTTATTGCTGCACTTTATGAAATTTGTAAAATCAATAATCAAATTATTCGTTCAGCAGCGATGCTCACAATGGATGCGGTCGACCATCCGATGATGAAAGAATTTCATGAACCTGGCGATATAAAAAGATCAGTTGTCATCATTCCCCATGATCGTCTTGATGATTGGCTGAGTTTAAAACAACCACATCAAATGATTCAATTTATGCAGGGGTTTCAAGTTGAAGAGTTTGAATGTTCACATGTACCTAAGCCAAAAATAGCAAAACAAACACCTCAGTTAAATATGTTTGATCTTTTCTAAATAAAAAAGGTTTCTAACAAGAAACCTTTTATATATATTTTATTAATCAACGAGCAAGATTTTTAAACATATGTTTTAAAATTTCCATCGTTTTTTCGATTTGCAACGGCGTTAATCCATCAAATGATTGTTCTAATATTACAGAGGTTAGATCATTAATTTTAGTAATCATTTCTGTACCCTTATCAGTAAGATAAACGCGGGTAATACGACCATCTTCTTTACATGAATAAGTTTCAATATATCCCTCATCTTTAAGGCGATATACGATCTTGGTGGTGGTAGACATTTTAGAAATCACCATGTCTGAAAGTTCAGACACGCTTGCATGTGGTTTGACATTCAATGCAATTAAAATACGACGGCGAGAGTTGTCTAAACCATACTTCTTAAGTACGTTATCGATATTTTGAACGTACTGTGCATTTACTTGAGAAATCCAGAAATAAGGAAAGTCTTCTAAGTTAAATGTTTCTGATGTAGGTAAAAAACGCGCATATTTTTTAGGCATTAAGTTATTTCCTATGCTTGTTACACAGAGTTGTTAGATGCAACTCCTAGATTCCATGAAATGTCTACAATTTATACGCTAGAAAAATGATTAAATCTAATTTTTCTAACATTCCATTTATAACAAATCTTCCTAAAAATGGTTGTATAACCATCTTTGCTTAGGATAGGGGTATCATCATGTAAACTACATAAAACTGTTATTAATGATGGTCTTACCTATCCATCTTACCCCAATTGTATTTCTACACTGTTGCATTGTAGCTTATTTGTAGAACAAATGTATTGTAGAAAATAAATACAAATTATGACGTGACTTTTTTCTAAAAGATTCTGTCTAAAATGTCATATGGTTTTGAAATTATTACATTTGTAAAATAAAATAATCGAAAAAATAAATTAAATACATATATTTGAATTTAACATTTGGTTAAAAATTAAAATTCATAGTGCTGCTAAAAAAGTTGAATAAATACATTCTTTATCACATTTAATCACTATTAGTTAACTAATTTGCTTAAAAAGAATACAAATGTAGTTTTATTATTTAATTTTATATTGTTAAAAAATAATTCATTGTAAAAAACTTCTACTTAGTTATGTCATTTATAGTTTATGTAAATAATTGTAAATTAAAAAGGCGCATCTAAATAGGATTACAAATTTAGATGCGCAAAAGGGTAAAGCTGTGAGTTTAGGGATTACATTCTCAATTCTTTTTCTAATACAGGCCATAATTTCTGATGTGATTTTTTGAACATCAGCATATGTCCAATTTGTTTGTAACCATATTGTTGTGGTTTCAATTCAATCAAATTGGTTTTAGCATTAGGATAAAGTCTGAGTAAATCTTTAACATTTGCCTGTGTTGCGATTTCATCATCACTTGCCCAAATTGATGTAATCGGACAAACAATCTCTTGATGATAATCATCAAAAATACTTTTACCAATTGCATTCATGACATAACCAGGTTGACTACAAAATTCAGCCCATTGTTTTGCTACATTTTTAGGTAAATTTTCACCCATACCAATAAATTGTGTTGCGCCGTATCCTTTAATAGCACTGGATACTGGAAAAATGACATTAAACATTAATGGAGCAAGAAGTTTAGTTTTTCCTTTTAAGCCTTTTACATGACCCGTTGAACCAGCGATTGCGACAACTTTAGCAACTTTTTGATGGTCAGGATTGATTCCAAGTAATTGACCACCGGCACTATGTCCCAAAATAATCACTTGTTTAGCTTGAGCGCGATTTAAGAGGGTTTCGATGGCTGCTGGGATATCCAATAAACCCCAATCATTAATACTGGCATTCGAATTTTTAAGTGCCCCATGTAAAGATTGACCTATTCCTCTAAAGTCAAAACTTAAGACCTTATAGCCTTGTTGATTTAACCATTCAGCAAATGAGTGATAAAAACCTTTGGTAATACCTGTTGCTGGACAAATTAGAATCGGAAATGGTTTAGTGGCATCGCTTGCTGGATAATATTGTGCTGCAAGCTGGTAACCATCTTTACAACTGATCCAAAATGATTCAAATGTAGTCATTTGAGAAATACTCTTGTCTGGACATATTTCCAGTTTATACAAGTTCTAAAAAGAAACCCGTTTAAAAAATGACTTAAAAGTCAAATTTTATGTAATATAGCTATTTTTGAAAAAACCATTTGGGGAAAAGGGAATGTTAATTTTAACGAGTGCAACCAAATTGGCGATCATTTTTAGTGGAATATTTCTTTGGGTAGGGATGCTAACTGGCGTTTGGAAGTATTATCAAATTAGAAATACAGAGCTTGCACGCGCACATTATTATGTCGATATTGCACATCGCAGTAGTTTGCTTTATGCCGCTGCGAGTTTAATCTTGGCTGCATTAAGTTATTTTACAAGTTTATCGGATAGTTTGAGTCTATTTTGCGTTGTGGCGAATTTATTCTTTTTCTCAATGTCGATTTTGGTTTATATCATTCATGGAATGCTAAAAGATACAACAAATCAGTTTAAGCAACCGCATAAGTTGGGGCAGTGGTCGATTCCAAGATGGTGTATGACATTTTTAATGTTGAATTTAATAATAGTCGAATTAGGTGCTACGGCAATATTATTATTAGGAACAATCTTAAAATTTATAAGTTAGAAAAATGGATGATTACTCATCCATTTCTTTTATTAAAAATTCTTTTGGCGTTCAGCACTTATCTGTCGAAACTTTCGATCAATAATCCCCCACGTACAAAAGGCTAAAGACACGATTAAAGCGTATGCAAAATATTCAGGTTTTAAGTTACCCTTAATAGTGCCTTGCAATAACAGCGTCGCCATTAAAGCGAGTGTCGTAATTGCATATACGATGGAATCATTGGTCTTTAGAGTGTCAATGAAGACTTGCTTGTTGAAATGTAATGAGAACATCTCCATCCCTCCTTGAGTAGTGATGACAAAACCTAATCGTTTTTGTCAGAATTAATATTAAAGTTGTACTTTGATTTTTTCAGTATTTCAATAGCTAATTTGACTATTTTTTAAATAAATTTATGAATGTATTGATTTCTATGCAGGTTGAATATTTTTCGGGTGTATTAAGGTTATTTTTATTATAAATAGTAGTATGGGTTTTTTACAATTTGAAAAAGTTGCTGAAAAGATGCCTTTATGATTCAGTTCAAATACAGTGTGAATAATACGGGTAGAGGTAGATACAAATAAGATAAAAAATAATTTGTCGTAAACAAAAAATGTAAGTTGGATAAAAGAACATTTTTTGTATAGCTAAAATTATGTCTGGGTAAAACATCATTTTAACGACAAATCATTTTAATTGTGAGAAGCAGTATTGCTAGAGAATCGATCTACAGCAATTGCGATGACGAGTACAACCAATGAAGGCAATAACCAAGCAAGGTTCTGTTCATTCAACGGTAAATTATTAATGAATTGAGGGAGTTGTTCAGAGAATCCAGCCGCTTTGAGTGCTTCGATAATGCCAAAAAGAAAAGCAACAGCAGTAACAGAGCTCACGACAGTTGAAGGTTTATTCCAATATTTCCAGAAGAAACTCATCATAATCACAACAATCGCTGGTGGATAAATTGCACTTAACACTGGAACAGAGAACGCAATTAGTTTTGTTAAACCTAAATTAGAAATTAATAAAGAAAATCCAATTAAGATAAAAACTAATAATTTATACGGTAAGCCTGTTAATTCAGTGAAGTATTCTGCACATGCACAGGTAAGGCCAATTGCAGTTACCATACAGGCAAGAAAAATCAAACCAGCTAAAAATAACGAACCTAGATCACCGAAGGCGTGTTGTACATAAGCATGCAGAATCACAGCACCATTCGCCGCATTCGCCGCAACTTCATGGCTACCTAATCCAAGTTTAAATAGGCTTATATATACTAGCGTTAAACCTACGCCAGCAATTAAACTCGCGATAATCGCATATTTGGTGATCAGCTTTGAATCTGTTACTCCACGAGACTGAATCGCTTGAATAATCACAATACCAAACACTAAGGCACCTAAAGTATCCATAGTTAAATAGCCGTTTACGAAGCCTTCAGAAACAGGACTAGTCACATACTTATGGATTGGTGGAGAAATATAGCCAGTAGGGATAAGGATTGCTGCAATACCAAGAACCGCTAGAGCAGCAATTTTTAAAGGAGCTAAGACGTGACCTACTGTATCTAACAATTTATTCGGATAAAGAGAAATCGCAGTGACAAGTGTAAAATAAATAACACTATAAATCAGTAGACTGCTATTTGAGGTACCAAAATATGGAGCAAATCCTATTTCATAAGAAACAGTTGCAGTACGTGGTGTAGCAAATAATGGCCCAACAGACAAATAACAAACAATCGTGAGGAGTAGGCTAAAAAAGCGTCCAAGTGGTGAGCTGATAATTTCAATAGAGCCTTGCATACGAGACAAAGCCATAATGGTAATTACAGGTAGACCGACTGCGGTAATTAAGAATCCAAAAGCAGCGAGCCAAACATGCTCACCTGCTTGTTGTGCAACGATAGGGGGGAAAATAATATTGCCAGCACCGATGAAGAGTGCAAAGGTCATGAAACCGAGAGCAATAATATCTCCTGTACGAAGATGGTTCATAAAAGGGAGGTATAAAATAAAAGTGCGAATTCTAGAACAAATTTGTAGTCATTTGAAACTAATTTTATGTGAAATTTGGTTTATTTTTGTCTAATAAGAACTGATTAAAATCATATAATTAGCATTGGTAAACTTAATCTATTGAAAAGATTTTAAAAGTAAAAAATATAGCTCTTTATACTTTTTTACTATGATGCTGATTGAAATTAAATGTAAAATAAAAGCAACCGTTCAATCTTAAAACGATTGAAGATTTTTGTACGAGAGCGTACAACTGTTGAAATACGAGATGCAGTACAAAAATGAATCTGCATGTTGCATTAACCTATATTTAAATAAGGAAAATCTCGAATGAGAGCTTCTACTGTGACGATTAAATCTGAGCAAGATATTGAGAAATTACGTATCTCAGGACGTTTAGCGGCACAAGTATTAGAAATGATTGGTGATTATATTAAGCCCGGCGTTTCAACTGAATATTTAGACGATATTTGCAACGACTATATCGTAAATACTTTGCAGGTGATTCCAGCCAATGTGGGCTATCACGGTTTTACCAAGACGACATGTATCTCGGTCAATGAAGAAGTGTGTCATGCAATTCCTTCCGCGAAGAAAATTTTGCAAGAAGGCGATATATTAAATATCGATGTTGCTGTAATTAAAGATGGTTATTTTGGGGATACCAGCCGCATGTATTTTGTGGGTGAGCCGAGCCCAGAAGCCAAGAAACTGGTGGAAACAACTTATGAAGCCATGCTTGCAGGGATTCATACGGTAAAACCAGGTGCGACACTCGGCGATATTGGTTATGCAATTCAATCCGTTGCGCAACGTGAAGGTTATAGTATTGTCCGAGAATATTGTGGTCATGGTATTGGTCGTATCTATCATGAACAGCCGAATATTTTACATTATGGTCAAAAAGGACAGGGCATGACCTTGAAAAAGGGTATGGTATTTACGATTGAACCGATGGTGAATGCTGGTAAACGACATGTGAAAGAACTGAATGATGGATGGACTGTGGTGACACAAGATAAATCCTTATCAGCGCAATGGGAACATATGGTTGTTGTTACTGATGATGGTTTTGAGTTGTTAACACCTTGGCCAAATGGAACAGGACACTATCCAGCGGTGTAATGTATTTAAAAAAGAGCTTGAATGATTCAAGCTCTTTTTTTATTTGGTGATTCTGTTAATTGTTCTACTAAATAATCGATAAAGACTCGTACAGCGGGTAATAGACCTCTACGTGACGGATAAACGGCATGGAAAATACCATGTGGGGCAGTCCATTCAGGTAAAACTTTGACCAATTGCCCCGATTTTGTGAAATCTTGTGCAATACTATCTGGTAATAAAGCAATTCCACAATTCTGACTTGCCAATTCTGCGAGCATCAACAAATTTGAACCCATAATGACAGGATTGACTTTAATTTTCTTTTGTTGATTTTCAGGTCCAAATAATAAAAAGTGTTGATCTAAATGTTCTTCGGACATACTGATAATACGATGCTCAGATAATTGTTCTGGCGTTGTTAAATGACCGAATTCATTTAAATAAGCTTGACTAGCAAATAGACGTTGCTCAATTGCTGTAAACTGACGCAAAACTAAATTAGGGTCATCGTCTAGCTTAGAGCGAACACGTAAGGCGAGATCAACGCCTTCGTTGATTACATCAATTCTGCGATTGCTTACCATCATTTGAACCCGAACTTCAGGGTACTTCTTTAAAAAGCTCGGTAATATTTTCGCCATTTGATTTTGTGCAATATCAACTGGAACACTGACTTTAATTACACCGCGGGGTTCACTACTTAAGTGATTGACAACATCATGTGCAGCTTGAGCAGCATTCATCATCACTTGAGCGTGACGATAAACATCCATGCCAATATCAGTAACGGCAAAGTGTCGTGAACTACGTTGAATTAAGCGTACACCAAGCTGTTCTTCAAGATTATAAACTCTGCGACTTAATTTGGATTTAGGAATATCAGTTGCTCTTTCAGCCGCACTAAAACCACCATGTTCGACAACAAGGGCAAAGCAATAAAAATCATCTAAATCCGTTAGCATTACGCTATAAACTCCAGCTTTTGTGATTAGGGTGAATCATTATAAAAGAGATTATTAAACATTTTGGAGTAATAATAAATCTCGAACTTGTTGGTATTCTTTCAAACGCTCAAAATCTTTGACTGTTGGTGATTGAATGCGAGATAAGTCCATATTGTCATTGATATCTGCTAATTTAACAACACGTGCGATTGGATTTTGTCGCGCTCGTAGAGCTGCTTCTAGACGAGTTTCTCCTTGTTTTTTAGTAAGCGCGACGATTGCGTCAATGATATGCTCTTGAAAACCGAATTGGTATAAATCTTCAATCGTTGTTTCTGTATCTTCTAAAATATCATGTAAAACGGCCACAATTTTATGTTCAATTGTAGGAACATTTAACATGACTCTTAATGGATGCAATATATAAGGAGCATTTGCTTTATCTACTTGTCCTTCATGTTGTTTTGCAGCTAGTGAAATCGCTTGTTCAAGTGTTGCCATAATTTAAATCCCTGTTATTCGAATGGATTCACAGATCGTATTCTTTTAAACTAAATCCAAATTTTCTATGCTTTAAAATTATGTCATACCAACTTATAAACGTTATCGATGCGACTCAAAACATTGCATGTCCATATTGTCATCAAGCTGTTTTAGATTGGGAACAGGAACAGTATATTCAGCCGTGTGAGCATACATTATTCATGGCAATGGATTTAGGTTTTGAATTTATTGCTGATTGTTTTGAAGAAGTTCTACCACAGTCGGTTGATGAAATTCATGAAGATCCAAGTATGAATATTTATAAGACCATCACTCAGGCGAACTATCCAAATCTACAAATTTATAAAGCCGATTTAGGGGTAGAAGGTATGTTTCGATATGTTGGTTTTAGCTTAAACTAAAACTGATTGTAATAAAAAAGCCAATCATTTGATTGGCTTTCATTTTTTAGCTTATGCTTCAGGAGCAGGGCTATACTGTTCAACTAATGGTTTTAACTCACCATTTTGGAACATTTCAAGCATGATATCGCTACCACCAATGAGCTCGCCGTTTACCCATAATTGTGGGAAAGTAGGCCAGTTAGCAATTTGAGGTAATGTTGTACGAATATCTTGATTTTCCAAGATATTTACATAGGCAAATGGGCGACCAATTTGGCTAAGTGCTTCAACTGCACGCGCAGAAAAACCACATTGCGGAAATTGTGGAGTGCCTTTCATGTAAAGTAAAACAGGGTGTTTCGCAATTTGATCACGAATTAACGCTACTGTATCACGCGCTTGTTCCGTCATAGATAGATCCTCAACTAATCTTCGTAAATTATATACTGAAAAACAGTTTCACGGCTATTGCTAAAGATTTTTCTTATATAAATGTGAGTTTGAGCTTTCAATCTACTCAAGTTTTTGCTTATATAACTTTTTTCACCACAACTAATGATAGATTGAGTTTGTTATGACTAATATCACTCTTGCTCCTGTGCAACCTGATCAACCATCACATCTTATGGCAACTTATGGTCGCCAAGCGATCAGCTTTGTACGAGGACGAGGGGCGTATTTATATACAGCGGATGGTACGGAATATTTGGATGCCTTAACAGGTATTGCTGTTTGTGGTTTAGGGCATGCACACCCAGTGATTGCGGAAGCGATTGCGGAGCAAGCTGCAACTTTAGTGCATACCAGTAACTTATTTGAAATTCCTTGGCAAACTGCTGCGGCTCAAAAACTTGCACAAGTTTCTGGAATGGAAGAGATTTTCTTCTCAAACAGTGGCGCTGAGTCAAATGAAGGTGCGATCAAAATTGCACGTAAATTTGGTTCTAAACAAGGCATTAGCAATCCTAAAATTATTGTTGCTGAACAATCTTTTCACGGTCGTACTTTGGCGACCTTATCTGCGACAGGCAATAAAAAAGTTCAAGAAGGTTTTGCACCTTTGGTTGAAGGCTTTATTCGTGTGCCATTTGGTGATGTTGAAGCGATTCAAGAAGCAGCCATCAATCATCCAGATATCGTTGCAATCTTGATTGAACCGATTCAAGGTGAAGGTGGTGTCAATACAGCACCGCAGGGTTTTAGTTACCTCGAGGAAGTTCGTGCTTTATGTAATCAGCATAATTGGTTAATGATGCTTGATGAGATTCAAACAGGGAATGGACGTACAGGTAAATACTTTGCTTATCAACATACGAACATTATTCCTGACGTTATGACCACAGCGAAGGGTTTAGGAAATGGTTTCCCTGTTGGTGCAGTAATGACACAGGGTAAAGCTGTAGGCTTACTCGGTGCAGGCAGCCATGGTTCAACATATGGTGGTACAGTACTTGGCTCACGTGTGGTTTACACTGTACTTGATACGCTTGAAAATGAAAATGCTGTTGAAAATGCAGCTGTAGTTGGAGCCTATATTGTTGATCAACTACGAGCTCAATTGATTGATCAAAATGTACAGGTACGTGGTTTTGGTATGATGATTGGTATTCAGTTACCAAAAGATTGTGCTGAACTAGTTGCTATTGCACGAGATGAATATAAGTTGATTATTAATGTAACGGCAGGTTCAGTGGTACGTTTATTACCACCATTAAACATGACTCAAGCTCAAGCTGATGAATTGTTGAAGCGTCTTGTACCCGCAATTCAAGGATTTTTAGCAGCCTAATGACGTATTAGTCATGCAATGAAAAAAGGGCAATTTCAATTGCCCTTTTTTTGCGGCGATTAGCCTGAAATATATTGTTGAAGTTGTTCGATAAGAACACGTTGATCTTCCATTGCAGCTTTGACTAAGTCCCCAATTGAAATAAAGCCAACAAGTTTTTCTTTATCTAAAACAGGTAAGTGACGCAAATGGCGATCGGTCATTAATTGCAAGCATTCTTCAACTGTATTGTTTAAACCAACGGTGATTACTTTAGATGTCATAATATCTGAAACGGGTGTCGTATTTGATGAACGCTCCATCAACGTCACTTTACGTGTGTAGTCACGTTCAGAGAAAATCCCAACTAGTTTTTCATCTTCTGCAACGACTAAAGCTCCCACGCCTTTATCTGCCATAATTTTGATTGCTTCAAGTACAGTCGCATTTGGTGAAATTGTAAAAATTGATTGTACAGCTTTATTCTTGATGACTTGGGCAACGATTGTCATTGTTTATCTACCTCTGTTGTATTGTCATTTTCATTTAACTTAACGGTATTTTTTTTAATTGCAAAGCCCTAAATGCGCAACAATGATAACTTTCTCTTGTGAATGTCTAAAAAGTCATCATGATTGGTGGGCAAATCTATTACGCCATAACTGGTTCTGGCATAAAAAAGAAATGCTGCATTTGTTGTGTCGAAAGCTTGAATTTGCAATGTGAAGAATTAAATAGAGCTGGCTCTACTTGTAAACGCGTTAAGGTTGGTAACAGCGATTCATGAAAATCTTTTGGTGTAATTTTACGTGGTTTATAATTTTTCCAATTTGATTTTGCATAACGGTGTGCTTGTACGCCATTCAACCAAAATGGGAATACATGACCATCGTGATCGGACTTGATTGCCCAACCTTGATGATATAAACCCCAAAGTACGCCACAATACATCATTGTTTTTAGAATTGAAATTTTAATCATCAACTCGCGTGATACTGGTTGGAAATTATTAAAACGATACATGTTCGTAAACTAATTTTATTTAAACTCATGTTTAATTATAAGAAATTTATATGGCATTTATGTTTAAACAATTGATCTAAATCGTAAGCAAATATTCTTTTGGGTCAAAATATCATCTTGATTATTCAATCTTTGCATCAGATAAAAGCAATTCAGAAAGACTCTAAAAATAATTTTTTTTATTAAAGTTAACACTACCTGAGCAAATCAAAGCTTTGATGCAGCGTAAGTTAGATCATGTGAGGGAGTGATGTTGTACGTTTTAAGAAGGTATTAAAAAACGCCACCTGAGTGACGTTTTCTTATGCTTGCATTGTTGCTAACTTTTGCCAATATTGAGCCTTCAAAGAATCACGTTCTACTCGAAAACCTTGATAATACAGTTCCGCTAAAAATAATGCTGCTTTACCGTGACCTGCTTGAGCTACTTGTTCAAGCTCTTTCACTGCATCTAGAAAGTTTTTTTGCGATTGAATTGTATTTACTGCATTGGCATACACATGCTCTAGTTCATGTTGTGTAAAATGCTGAATCATATATAACTCCTTATTTTAATTATGATTACTTCAGATTCAATTCAAAGATACTTTACTTTGAACTTAAGTCACTATAACTCTGAATTATGAAATAATTATGACAACATTACTTGAATTGTCAAATATATTGCGTGTCATTATGTAATTTGTAAGCTTACACGATTAAACACTTCTCGCAAATATTTTTAAGTAAAATCAAAGTGAAAATAATAGAAATAGATAAGGAGAATAATATGTCAAATGTAATTGATGGCTTCAGCTTTGATGTACCGCCAGCAGAAAGCCAAATTATTGCTTTAGCTCACCATCACCGTAAATTACTCGATGAGGCAATCTTTCATCAGGAGATTCACTTAGGTGACTATTGTTTAGCACAGCGTAAAAGAGTTTACGATTTCGCAAGTCATTTAAGCCCTGAACAAAAAGATCGGTTTTATGATATTTACAATGGCGAGTTGAAACGTATTGCTGATGATGATGATTTACATCCAGCTGATGCTGAAAGTGGTGTTGGTATGTTTGCTATATTTTTGACACTCGTGATTATTGCATTCATTTTATATTTCGCCTTTGTCCGTTCGCTTATGAGTTGATTAATATCATATGTGCGTTCAATAAACTTACTAGTGGTGAATTATTGAACGCCACACTTGTTCTCAGCGAGCTAGACACATACACTACATCTAATTCGAGGTAGATTATGCTGTCTATAATTTCTAAACATAAAGTTCTACAATCCAAATTGGGGTTGAAAATTGACCAATTTTATAATGCTTTGGTCAGTATCATTATTTTGTCTATTTTTATCCTTGCATTTTATGCATTGAAACGTCCTGTCAATCCTTTGCAATATCAACAAGTACTTCAGTTTTCACAGCAGGCCAGTCATCCTAAAACACAACAAATGGCGGCACAGATACTTGAAAATTCTCAGATTCGCCGTGAGGATTATTTAAAGCTTTTGAACGCTTATCAATTTGAATCTAGTCGAATCAAAGAGTACCCAGCGATGGCACAAGAAGATGAATAAGTTTTAATCGACTCATTTCTATTTATAAATGAACAGTTTGCCTTAGTCAGGAAAAAGAAATCAATTTGTGCTAGACTGACCATCTTTTAAAAAAGCTGCTTTTTTTCTCAAGGAATCGACATGCAACAGCAATCGAATATGCAAAATAAATTCTTGATAAATGCCGATATCGGAGATGACGATGTCACATTACCAAGTCTACCTGCTGTCGATGTTCCCATTATTGAGCCAGTAGCTAAAAATACTGTTGAAACGCCATCACCTGTAGTTGTGGAAGAAACATCTGTCCCTGCTGTTACAGAAGAAGCCAAGTCAACGGGTTTCTTTGGTCGTATGAAGGATGGTTTGACTAAAACGCGTCGTAGCTTTACGGATGGTATGGTCAATATCTTAATTGGTGGCAAAGAAATTGATGATGAGTTATTAGAAGAAGTTGAAGAACAGCTACTCATCGCCGACATTGGTGTCGATGCGACCAAAACTATTATCGCGAATCTTACTGAAAGAACTGCGCGTGGAGATCTAATTTATTCGCATGCGCTCTACAAAGCATTACAAGAAGAGTTGGTTGCATTACTTGCGCCACGTGTCAAACCATTACATATCGATCCAAATAAATCGCCTTATGTGATTTTAATGGTGGGTGTAAATGGCGTAGGTAAAACGACGACTATTGGTAAACTGGCTAAACGTTTACAAGGTGAAGGTAAAAAAGTCATGCTTGCGGCGGGTGATACTTTCCGTGCTGCAGCGACTGAGCAACTACAAATTTGGGGTGAACGTAACGATATTCCAGTTGTCGCTCAAGGGCATGGTGCTGACAGCGCGTCGGTTATCTTTGATGCTTTTGAAAGTGCGCGTGCAAAGGGTATTGATGTTCTTATCGCAGATACAGCAGGTCGTTTGCAAAATAAATCAAATCTTATGGAAGAGTTGAAAAAAGTTAAACGTGTGATGCAGAAGATTGATGCAACTGCACCGCATGAAATTATGTTAATTGTAGATGCAGGGACAGGCCAAAATGCAATTAACCAAGTGCAACTGTTTGATGAAGCGGTTGGCTTAACGGGTATTACGATTACTAAACTTGATGGCACAGCGAAAGGTGGTGTGTTATTTAATATCGCGAGCCGTACCCATGTGCCAATTCGTTATATCGGTGTCGGTGAAAAGATTGATGATTTACGCCCATTCTCAGCAAAATCATTTGTTGCGGCATTATTTGAAACTGATAAGTAATTAGTTTATGTTAAAAGAACTCCACACAATGTGGAGTTTTTTTATATTTCACAAATAGTATTGTTTCAAAAATAAAACGATCTGTCATATTTTTTAGACTATTCCTAAAAAATGTATCGTTATACACTACATTCAATCCAAGATAACGCCTTAAAGGTATAGTAGGAATAACAACATGAGTAACTTTCTAAATAGCATTAAATCACGTCGTACCATTTATGCAATTGGTAAAAATCTTACAGTTGATCAAGCAACGATTGAAGAAACAATTCGCGAAGCAGTAAAACAAAGCCCATCATCATTCAACTCACAAACTTCACGTGTTGTAACTTTATATGGTGAATCACACCATAAATTTTGGGAAATTGTTCGCGAAACTTTACGTAAAATGGTTCCAGCAGAAGCATTTGCAAATACTAGCGCGAAAATTGATAGTTTCTCAGCAGGTTTTGGTACAGCGTTATTTTATGAAGATCAAGATGTTGTAAAAGGTTTACAAGAGCAATTTGCATTGTATGCAGATAACTTCCCAGTTTGGTCTGAACATTCAAGTGCGATTGCACAGTTCGCAACATGGACTGCATTATCTGAAATTGGTGTTGGTGCATCATTACAGCACTATAATCCAATTGTGGATGCCGAAGTGGCTGAAACTTTTGATATTCCATCAAACTGGAAACTGCGTGCCCAGTTAGTATTCGGTTCTATTGAAGCGGCTGCCGGTGAAAAAACCTATATGGATGACGCTGCACGTTTCAAAACTTTTAACTAAGTAAATATACGTATCACTAAAAAGAGCACTCAATGTGCTCTTTTTTTATTTAAGGTTTGTATTCGCCAAAAGAACTATGGCGCTTAGCATTAAAACTAATGTATATATCTTAAAAAAGCCAAATTGTTGGAATAGACAGTTTTGCTTTATGTCATAAAATGGTCATAATCGCAGAGCATAGTGCTTACGATTTCATAAATTGTTTATATCGAGAAGAGTCTAATGTCTTTAAGAGTTGGTGTTGCTGCTTTCGGGTTATTATTGAGTAGTTCAGTTTTTTCAGCAGTCACAATCACTGCACCTGAAGAAATCGTGATTCTTGCGGTAAATGGTCAAGAAGTAAATAATGGTTTAATTCCTTCAAAGAAAAATAACTATCAAGTTGATCCTGGTAACTTAACGGTAAATGTTCGTTACCGTGAATATTTTGAACACTTAAATGGTGAACACGATATTGTGAAATCTGGTGTGGTAACAATTCAAACAGCAGATCTAAAAGATAATCAAACTTATAATTTGGCACTGGTAAATGCTCCAAAAGACTTTAATGAAGCAAAAAAATTTGCTGAACAGCCTACGGTTGCTTTATATGATCAAAGCAAAAAACTTGTAGTACAGCAAACAGGTGCAAATAATGAAGCTCAACCGTGGTTTTCAGGTAACAGTTTGCTAGGTCGTACTTTAGATTTAACGCAAAAAAACAAAAATAATGTCGTGAATCAACCTGCACCCGTATATGCAGCTTCGACAACAAATGTAGCACCTGTTGCTGTAACAGCAACAACAGCAGTATCGGGCAATATAAAAACCACAGATCAGCAACTAGTAGAGTTGTGGCAAAAAGCATCGAAAGCTGAGCGTCAAAAATTTATGGCGTGGTTAGCAGGGCAAACGAACTAATTGCTCCACTGTAAAAGAACCGATGTTATCATCGGTTTTTTATTGAGCGTATAAAATAGAAATGTCTTTAAACATTAGAAATGCAAATATTGATGATGTAGCGCAATTGGTTGAATTAATCAATTTGGCTTATCGGGCTCAATCTGACCGAAGTTGGACCACTGAAAAAGCATTTGTAGATGGAACACGGATTACCAATGAGCAACTGAGTGAAGACTTGAACCGATCAAATTTTAAACTGTTTGTTGGCGAGAATGAACAAGGTTTGTTAGTTGCTTGTATTGGACTCAGTCTTGATCATAACTCTGTTGAAATTGGAACTTTTGCGATTGATTCATCGGTTCAAAACTTAGGATATGGCAAACAAATGCTCAATTATGTTGAAGCATATGTTGCACAGAATTGTTCGAAAGTTCGACATTTAATTATGTATGTATTGGATGTTCGTATTGAGTTGATGGCATATTATCAACGTCGAGGTTATCAGATCACAGGGCGTACAGAGCCTTATCCTGTAGGCGCAAGTGTAGGTCAACCATTGGTGCCAATTCAGCTGATTGAAATGGAAAAAGCAATTCAATGAAAAATTTAAAAAATCGAAGAAAATATATCGTCATTTTCACTTTTGGTATTTTATTCATCGCTTATTATTTTTTATGGTTGGGTCAAAGAGACTTTTATCAATTAACTGATATGGATGAAGTGGAAAAAGGCTGTTATCGGTATGAATCTGATGAAGGATTAAAAAATATAGCACGTCACGAGATTATTCGTTTGTACGGAAAGGATGCCTTAAATGAACAAAGAAAACTTTATATTTATCATATTCCGTACACAAATGAAATTGGGGTGGGCGGTAGACCATATGGGTTTTTAAAAGCTTTTTATCTTTATTTCTTTGCTAATAATTATCTTACGCCAGTGACAGTTATTCTAGTAAATAATCCAGAGAGTATGTGTATATCCATACAATCAGCTTTGTACCAAAAAAACTAAAAAGATGTTCAATAACCAGAATCATAAAAATTTTATTCATAGTTCATCATTACTTTGTAATGACAATGTGCTTATAAAGTAAAAAAGAGGAAGCATAGCTTCCTCTTTCTATTTGATTTGTTAAGGATTAATTACCAATCCAAATATAATAACCTAAGACCATCAAAGGCCATGCAATATAAGGACTAAATAACCATTTCCATAACCAAAATCTTGGTATAAACCCAACACCATGAATAAAACCGCCAGAAATTCCGACCATGACGAGCATCAGCATACTGTGGTTATAGTGACCATTAGCATCTAACATTAATGATGGGTGTACCAATAAAATAGCAGCAAGTGGCAATGCCAACAAAAACGAAACGGTCATTGCAAGCACTTGAGCTTTACTATTCTTCGGTGTTGTCATTGCTTCAGCCATTTTATTATTCCTCATCTAAATCTTGATGGTGTTCGATATAGAGCGCACTGAGTACACCTGCGAAGCATGCCATCAAAATGCCTAGAATCCATGCAAAATACCACATTTCACATCTCCTCATTAGTACAAACTATGTGAATTTTCTTCAATGTGTTTGTTAGTGATGACACCCCACATTTTGTAATAAGACCAAGAGGTATAGATCAAAATGAGAGGAACAAAAATACAAGCAGCAACAGTCATTACACCAAGAGTTTTGTGACTAGAAACAGCATCCCACATCGTTAAACTTGATGTTGGGTCGATACTTGATGGCAATAAGAATGGGAATAATGCAAAACCAGCAGTTAAGATTGCACCCACAATCATCAGACTCGTACCTGTAAAACTTGCAGCTGCCTTACGTTTTCCAGCACTAAGAATAACCAATAATGCACCTAGGATTGCAACAATTGGTGCAGCCATAGTAATTGGATAGGTTGAGTAGTTATTCAACCAACCATGGTTTGCATTTGTTACAACTTCTTTTGCAAGTGGGTTTAATGCAGCATTAGTATTAACAGCAGTAGCATAACTATAGCCTGAGATATTTCCAAAGAATAACCAAGCGCCAGCCGCTAAGAAACATACAAGGAATGCGATTGCCATAATTTGAGTTGCTTTAGCTGAACGGTTATGTAGATCACCATCAGTACGAAGCATTAACCATGCACCACCGTGAGCAGATAACATTGATAAACTCACGATACCGCAAATCAGCGCAAATGGATTCAATAATGCAAAGAAGCTGCCTGTGTATTGAGAACGTAAGGTATCGTCTAAGCTAAATGGTACGCCCAAAAATAAGTTACCAAATGCAACACCGAATACTAGTGCTGGTACAGCACCACCAATGCACAGACCCCAATCCCAAGAAGTACGCCATTGGGTATTTTCTAATTTAGAACGGTAGTCAAATCCAACAGGTCTGAGGAATAGCGCAAATAGAACGAGTAGTAATGCCCAATACATTCCAGAGAAAGCGACGGCATATACCATTGGCCATGCTGCAAAAAGTGCACCACCAGCAGTAATAAACCAGACTTGGTTACCATCCCAGTGTGGTGCAATCGTATTGATTGCAGCACGTCTTTCAGAATCAGTTTTACCTACAAATGGCATCAGCGCCATTGAGCCCATATCAAAACCATCGGTGAGGGCAAAGCCAATCAGTAATACACCAACCAATACCCACCAAATAATTTTTAGGAGTTCATATTCGATCATGATTGAGCCTCCCCAGTTTTTGCAGCTAGTTTTTCAAAATGATATTTACCAGTATGCAACGAACTTGGACCTAAACGAGCAAATTTGATCATTAAGTACATTTCAATAATGAGAAGTACTGTATAGAACGCAGCAAGTGCAATAATTGATCCCCATACATCACCTGTACTAACACTTGATGCAGAGAGGTGTGTAGGCAAGATTTCACCAATAGACCACGGTTGACGACCACCTTCAGCTACATACCAACCTGTTTGAGCTGCAATCCAAGGAAGAGGAAGCGCAAATAGAGCGTATTTAAGTAACCAAGGTTTGTTCTCTGCATTGCGTTTTGCAACAGCCCAAGTTGCTAAGATGAATAGCAATAACATCAGGAAGCCAGAAGCAACCATTGCACGGAAAGAGAAGAACAATGCAGCTACGTTTGGAATTGTATCTTTAGTTGCTGCTTTAATATGATCCTCAGTTGCATCAACAACATTTGGAGAATATTTTTTCAATAACAGACCATAACCTAAGTCTTTTTGATTTTTCGCAAATGAAGCCATAAGTTCAGGTGAGCGATCACCAGCACGAAGCTTTTCTAACTCACTATAAGCCACCATACCGTTACGGATACGTACTTCGTGTTCTTTCATCAGATCATGTAAGCCAGTGACTTGTTTGTCTGTAGAACGTGTTGCAATGATACCCATAACATATGGAATCTTAATTGCATAATCTGTACGCATCTCATGTTGGTTAGGAATACCAAATAATGTAAATGCAGCAGGTGCAGGTTCAGTGTGCCATTCAGCTTCGATTGCAGCGAGTTTAGTTTTTTGAACATCGCCTAGCTCATAACCTGATTCGTCACCGAGTAAGATTACAGATAAGCTTGATGCTAAACCAAAGATTGCAGCAATCGCAAAAGAACGACGTGCAAACGGCAAGTCACGTTTTTTTAGTAAATAGTAACTTGAGATTGCAAGAACAAAAATCGCGCCTGTTACATAACCAGCAGAAACGGTATGAACGAATTTAACCTGAGCAACAGGGTTGAAAATCAACGCTCCGAAGTCTACAAGTTCCATACGCATGGTTTCATAGTTAAATGCGGCACCAACAGGGTTTTGCATCCAACCATTTGCGATGAGAATCCACAAGGCTGACATGTTAGAACCAATCGCAACTAGCCAAGTTACACCTAAGTGTTGAACTTTAGAAAGACGATCCCAGCCAAAGAAGAATAGACCAATAAAAGTCGATTCTAGGAAGAAAGCCATTAAGCCTTCAATTGCAAGCGGTGCACCAAAGATGTCGCCTACATAGTGAGAATAATAAGCCCAATTGGTACCAAACTGGAATTCCATCGTTAAACCAGTAGTTACACCTAAGGCAAAGTTAATCCCGAAGAGTTTCCCCCAAAATTTGGTCATGTCTTTGTAAATTTCTTTACCAGAAATCACATAAGTGGTTTCCATGATGGCAAGAATAAAAGCTAGACCTAAAGTTAGAGGGACGAAAAGAAAGTGATACATTGCGGTCATTGCAAATTGGAACCGCGAAAGATCGACCACGCTTTCAGAAATCATCAACGTGTCTCCTGAGTTTTGGACATATCGCCAGCAATACGCTCGGCAACTTCATTGTTAAAATCTTTTGGAATCGTTGGGGCATCAAACCAGATATGTTTAATCACCATGAGAAGCACAACTTTAATAATAAGAATGATTGTGATTTCTCTGATTAATCTTCGATTTGGATCTTGAGAACTCATGTTCATAGAACTTCGCCTCATATTTAAAAAACATGTAAAACATTATTAAATAAAATTCATTAAAAATAAACCTTTAAAGGCTTTAAAATGAATTCATGTAATATTATTTATAAAAATCAATTGATTATGTAAATTTTGATCAAATTTTGAAAATATTATTATTACCCAACTAAAATAATATGAATTAATTTAAAAAACTGATTAAAACAGTTGTATTTATATTTTTAAATCTGATTAAAAAGGTTTGATTTATAATTAATTTAAGCAAAATTAAACCAACTAAAATAGTATGAATATAAAAAATATAATATTTACAATCATTTAAGGAATTGATTACATAATTAAGTAATTTTTATAATGGATTCTGCATAAAACCTAGTGTATTGGTAGAGTTTGGTTTAAAAAATGTGTGAAATATCATCCTTCATTTTGGTCTGAAAGTTAGATCAATAGATTGATGAAAATGGAAGAGGGGATTGCAATATTTATAAATTTTCTTTTTGTAACATATTGTAACATATTGTAACTTTGAGTTGGGTGATCAAAATTTATAACTAAATAGGTCTTAGTCTGCGGTAAATAACTTATTGGAGATAGAGATTTTTTTTGCAATATAGTGAGAATTTGATTTTTGGCTGATCAACAGTACTTGTGATTGTAATTCTAATTCACCGTATTCTGGTTCAACTTGCACGTAATACAGTTGACCAAACTCATTTCGAACGCGTGCTTGAGCTGAGAAGCCTGGACGAGCATTACCCGTAGAAATTGTTGCTAAGCGACCCACTAAATTGATATGCGTATGCGTGACTTTAGGTTTAATTACTTGGTCAAGACAATGAATCATAAACACTGTAAAAAAGATGTCGATAATCAAAGCAGGAACAAAAAGATAGTAAGGCGAGATAAAGTAGTGTTGTAAAGCAAAAAATGAAAGCTCTAGAAAATAACCTGCAAAACTAAAATTGATGAGTAAAAATACAAATATTAAGTATTTAGAAAATTTTACATCTAATAACGGTGAATTTAATAACCACTCTGGTGTCATTTTCTTTACGAGATGACTTGGACGTAACCCAATAAAAATACCAATTGTTTCTGCAATGCTGAGCAAAATCAAAGCCACTACGCTCATGTGAAATGGCATAAGGTAGTAATTTAAAAAAAACTCAGTCATCGCAGAATTCATGATCTAGGTATTAGTCAATATAAATACCACCATCAGAGTGTACTTCCAAATTTACTTTTTCAAGGAATTCACCTAGACATGGTCCTGAAATACATTCACCAGTTTCTACTGAGAATAATGCGCCATGAGTTGAGCATTGGATATACTCACGATCCTGATCTAAAAATTGATTTTCTAAATACTCAAGTTCAGTTTGCAAATGTGGGCAAACATTTTGATAAGCGTAAAAGCTACCATCTTTCTGAGTAATAAAGATTGTTGTTCCCTTCATGGTGTCATATGCACGAGACTCACGATCTGGAACTTCCTCAGTCATGCAAATCTTTTCCATTTTAAGCATATTCCTGTTGAGAATTTTTAAATTGTTCAAATAATTTGGCATAGTTTTCAACGGCTAAGCGTGGACCAAATTGTGCAACAACTTCACTAGAAATTAAAATAGCCAGTTGAGCCGCAGCTTCTAAAGTTAAACCAGCGTTAATGGCATATAAGAATGCACCAGCAAAAGCATCGCCAGCACCGTTAGTATCAACGGCATGAACTTCGCGACCAGCAACGTGGAATTGTTGTTCAGGGTCAATGATGACTGCGCCATTTGCGCCTTGAGTGATGACAATATGTTGATTCTTTGATTTTAAAACTTCAATAGCTGCACCAAGTGTTTCAGTATTACTGAACATTAGCGCTTCTTGTTCGTTACAGAATAACAAGTCGACGCCGTCATCTAATAATTCTTCTAGACCTTGACGTGCATATTGTACCATTGCAGGGTCAGAGAGTGAGAGGGCGATTTTAACGCCATGTGCTTTGGCAAGTTCACGTGCTTGTTTAACCGCGACACGAGCAGTATCACTTGTCGATAAGTATCCTTCGATATAGAGCCATTTTGCAGCTTTTAACGGTTCAAAATCGATTTGTTCAGCAGTTAATTCAGCGGTAATGCCTAGATATGTGTGCATAGTACGTTCTGAATCAGGGCTGATCAGAACCATACATGTGCCTGTTACACCTTCACTAATTGATTGTGCCGCGGTTTTAATGCCTGCTTGATTTAAACCATTCAAGTAGATTGAACCAAGGTCATCATTACCTACACGGCATCCGTAAAAAGCTGTACCACCTAGAGCACTGAATGCAACAGTTGTGTTTGCAGCCGATCCACCACTTGCTTGGCCTTTATAGTTTTGGGTGTCTTGTAATTGTTGATATAAAGCAGCTTGAGTTTCACCATCGGTCAACTGCATTGTGCCTTTTTGCAAAGCTTGCTGTGTTAAAAACTCATTTGAGACTTTAAATTCTTGGTCAATCAGCGCATTACCAATTGCAAAAAGATCAACAGTTGCCATGTTTGTCATCACATTAAAAAATCAAAAAGCAAAGTTTACACTAATGCTCAGGATTACAGTAGTTTGTTGGAAAAATTAGCGTAGCTCTAAATAGTTAATTGTTGCGTTCATCTGTTTTAATTTTTATTTAAGCGGACCAATCAAGAATAAACATATTTAATAAAAAAAGAGCCGAAATTCTATGGCAATATTTCAGGCGACAACTTCTAGTTCACATGAACTTTTGTCAAAAGTTCCACAAGTCACAGCTTTATTCTGGGTGACTAAAATTTTTGCCACAACATTCGGAGAGACGGCTGGAGATGCTGTTTCCATGTCACTCAATCTAGGTTTTTTGATTAGCACTTTTATTTTTGCTTTCATTTTTATTGCATTGGTTAGTTTTCAGATTCGTGCAAAAACGTACCAACCATTTCTATACTGGTTCACTATCATTGCGAGTACAACAGTTGGAACGACGTTGGCTGACTTTATGGATCGGTCTTTGGGGATTGGTTATATCGGCGGCAGTTCATTATTATTGTTGTTAGTCTTGTTGTCTTTATGGGTATGGTACACATCAGAAGGTAATATTTTGCCAGATACAATCAATAATGTTCGTACTGAATGGTTTTACTGGGTCACAATTACTTTTTCACAAACACTCGGAACAGCTTTGGGTGATTGGTCTGCTGATACTGCTGGTTTGGGTTATACAGGTGGAATTGCTTTATTTTCTGGATTGATTTTATTGCTTGTTGGTCTGCACTTTTTAACACGAGTATCGAAAACCTTATTATTCTGGGCTGCTTTTGTATTGACTCGTCCATTGGGCGCCGTAGTTGGAGATTTTTTGGATAAGCCACTCAGTTCTGGAGGGCTAGACTTGAGCCGTTTTACAGCTTCTACAGTATTGTTGGTGGTTATCCTTGGGTGTGTATATTGGTCGAAACACAAGAACACTCGCTTAAGTCCAACGTAAATATTTTTATATTCGATGAAATCACAGAGAAAAAATGCGTTGCATTTTGGTTGGCGCATTTTTCTACAAAAACATACTAATTTACATGGATATCCATGTGTATTCTTCGGTAGACTCTCTATATTAAATTAGTGTTATTTAAATAGATAAATTGGAGATCACATGACTGTAGATGTTACTGAAAGCATTACTCAAACTATTCATCCCGCGTTTCAGCTATTACGTCAACACCATGTAGAAGCACTTGATATTCAAGTTTCAGAATATAAACATAAAGTAACTGGTGCGGTTCACTACCATTTGGCCACAAATCACGATGAAAATGTATTTTTGGTGGCGTTTAGAACTCAACCGATGGATTCTAAAGGAACAGCTCATATTTTAGAGCATACAGCTTTATGTGGTTCTGAAAAATTTCCTGTACGTGACCCATTCTTTTTAATGATTCGCCGTTCATTAAATACCTTTATGAATGCGTTCACAGCAGCAGATTGGACAGCTTATCCATTTGCGACACAGAATAAAAAAGATTTTCAGAATTTATTGTCAGTGTATTTAGATGCTGCATTCGCTGCAAATTTGAACCCTTTAGATTTTGCTCAAGAAGGGATTCGTATTGAATTAGAGAATGATCAAGCCGTTTATAAAGGTGTGGTGTTCAATGAAATGAAAGGAGCGATGAGTTCACCTACAGATCAGCTCTATCACCAATTGGCACATCATTTATTCCCTGAAACGACTTATCATTATAATTCAGGTGGTGATCCAAAAGACATTCCTGATTTAACCTACGAACAGCTTGTTGATTTTTATAAAACACATTATCACCCAAGTAATGCAGTCTTTATGACTTTTGGTAATCAAACTGCCTATGATTTACAGGAGCAGTTTGAAAAATTAGCATTAAATAAGTTTTCTCAGGGTACAACATTATATTCAAAACCTGAAAAACGTTTATTAGCACCAATAGAAGTGACTGAAAGCTATGCAGTTGATAGCGAAGACTTAAAAGATAAAACTTATCATGTGATGTCATGGTTACTACCTGAAACAAGCGATATTAAGTTGCGTTTAGGCATGCGTTTAGTAGAAGGGATTCTATTAGAAAATTCAGCGTCGCCGTTGCGTCATTATTTAGAAACTTGTGGTTATGCACAGTCAACGGGTCCATTGATGGGAGTTGATGATAGTAACTTTGAAATGACGTTCTATTGTGGCGTACAAGGCTCGAATGAAGAACATGCTGAAACATTTAAAAATGGTGTTTTAGATATTTTGAAAGAGGCTGCTTCAAAACCAATTGACCGTGATTTGGTTGATGCGATTTTACATCAAATTGAATTACATCAACGTGAGATCAACGGTGATGGTACGCCTTATGGTTTAAGCCTTATTTTGAATGGTCTAGGTAGTGCAATTCACCATAATGATCCAATCCATGTTTGGGATGTTGATTCTGCAATTGAGCAAGTGAAAGAAGAATTGAAAGATCCAATGTGGTTGTCTAATTTAATTCAAACTCATTTGTTAGATAACCCGCATCGTGTACAAATGACCTTAGTACCAGATGCGACCAAATCAGTAAAAGAGCAACAGGCTGAACAAGCACGTTTGGCTGAAATTACTGCTAATTTGACAGAAGATCAAAAAATTGAAATTCAGCAAAAAACTGAAGCATTAAAAGAACGTCAAGACACAGCTGATGATCTTGAGTTACTTCCTAAAGTTGGTTTGGAAGATGTGCCTGCGGATTTGCATATTGTTCAAGGTCAACTACGTGAGATTATTAGTAATGGTTTAGACACCCCATTAAATTTATATCATGCAGGTACGAATGGTATTTACTATCAACAAGTTTTGATTCAGATTCCAGACGAAATCGTACAGTCTCCTTATTTCAACTTACTTTCTATCTTGATGGGTGAGGTTGGCGCAGGTGAGTATGATTATTTAGAATTCCAACAAATCCAAACGGCTGTAAGTGGCGGTTTGGGGATGGGAGCATCTTTGCGTAGTAAAGTGGATGATAAAGATCGAATTAGTGCTTGGTTAACACTGACGACAAAATCACTTACGCAAAAGTTAGATTCTATTCAGTTGTTGAAACTTGCCTTTGAGCAGCTGCGTTTTGACGAAAAAGATCGTATTATTGAATTATTGCAACAACGTAAAACCCGTTGGCAGTCGCGCTTGTCTGGTTCTGGACATAGTTATGCAATGCAAATTGCTTCTCGTCAAATGAGTGCATTAGCTCGACGTGACTATCATAATACTGGTTTAGGCGCATTGAATTGGCTTACTAACTTGGTCAATAAGATTGATCAGGATGATACGGCTTATGAAGCTTTAATCGCTGAGTTACAAGCAATCCATCGTAAATTATTACAAGCGCCTAAACAGTTTTTATTGGTTTGCGAAGAACATCAATCTGATCGTTTAGTTGAAGAGATTCAAAATGTTTGGGATAAACTGGCTGTCGATAAATCACCTGTAAGCTTAACCAAAGTCGAGCAAATTAATACAGAAAATGATGAGGCTTGGCTCATTCAGACGAATGTTCAATTCTGTTGCTCTGCTTATCAAGCCGTCGATGTTGCACATGCAGATGCAGCACCATTGATGGTATTGGCTGCGTATATGCGTAATGGTTTCTTACATAGTGCCATTCGTGAAAAAGGCGGTGCTTACGGTGGTGGAGCAAGTTATGATGGTAATGCTTGTTCATTCCGTTTTTATAGTTATCGCGATCCACGCTTAGTTGAAACATTTAATGATTTTGAAGCAAGTGTGCAATGGTTATTTAACGTTGAACAGCAACCATATCAACTTGAAGAGGCAATTCTTGGATTGGTCGCAGGTATGGACAAGCCTGGTTCACCTGCTGGCGAAGCAATTACTGCTTGTTATGCATTATTGCACGCACGTACGCCAAAATTCCGTAGAATTTTACGTGAGCGCTTATTAAGTGTGAGTTTGGAAGATTTGCAGCGTGTTGCAAAACTATATTTATTGGAACAAAAACCGGTAAAAGCAGTCGTTGCGCCATTTGCTAAACGTGATGAGCTACAAGCACTTGGATTTAATATTCAGCAAGTTAATTAAAATAAAAAGTTGGAGATATCTATGGCGTTCAAATCTTTTGAGCGGGGTCATTTGGAGCTTGGTGTCGTTATGACACTGAGCGCTTTGGCTAGTTCTATGGTCAATGCGCAGACAACTACACCTGCAGCACCAGCAACTGTAGAGGCTTGTGTCGCTTTGGCTTCAAATGCAGATCGTTTAGCTTGTTATGATAGCCTTTTTAAAGCTCCAACAGTGATCGCACCACAAGTTCAAGCAGCCGAACCAATCATTGCGGTAGCTACTCCATCGGTAGAAAACAAAAATGAAAAAGCTGAACCTACGACTTTGCGTGATAAGGTTGTTCAAAAAGTAAGTGATTTGCACATCTTAGGTGCTGCGCCTAAATTTGATCCAAATATTTCATTATTAGATCGCCGTTGGGAACTTTCTGAAGAAAGTAAACTGGGTGTGTGGAATATTCGTGCTTATCAACCCGTTTATTTGCTGCCTGCATTTTGGACCAGTGATAAGAATGAATTTCCTAGTAGCCCCAATCCAAACAATACTGTTAAAGATCAACAAAACTTAACCTCTACAGAAGCTAAGTTTCAAATCTCTTTAAAAACGAAAGCCTTAGAAAATATTTTGGGTGATAATGGCGATTTATGGTTAGGATATACGCAATCTTCTCACTGGCAAGTTTATAATTCTGAAGAATCAAGACCTTTTCGTGAGACCAATTACGAGCCTGAAGCAAGTTTGATGTTCAGAACGAATTATGAAATTTTAGGTTTAAATGCGCGTCTGTTGGGTGTGACTTTAAATCATCAATCTAATGGTCGTTCTGATCCCTTATCACGTAGTTGGAATCGTGTAATTTTTAATTTAGGTTTTGAAAAGGATAATTTTGCCTTAATGTTACGTCCTTGGTATCGCGTCGAAGAAAAAGCCAAAGATGACAACAACCCTGATATTAAAGATTATATGGGACGTGGCGATCTCACGGCATTCTATCGTCATGATGATAACGATTTTTCGTTGATGCTACGCCATTCTTTAAAAGGCGGTGATCGCTCGCATGGTGCTGTTCAGTTTGATTGGGCATTTCCAATTAAAGGTAAGTTGAGAGGTCATTTGCAACTATTTGATGGTTATGGTGAAAGCTTGATTGATTATAACCATCGTGCCACCTATGCAGGTTTAGGCGTTTCTTTGATGAATTGGTATTAAATGAGTTTAAATATTCCTGAGTCATTGCTTCGTCTTGAAGCAAATTGTGGCGTATTCGCACTCTGGTTGATCTTGAAGCAATATCATACACATATTGATATTGCTGACTTAATTAAATTATGTGGTCATGACCAAGATGAAGGAACGTTCACCATTGCATTGGCTGTTGCACTGACAAAATTAGATTTTGCTGTCTCTTTTTATACTGATCCCGATCCAAACATCGATGAAAAAGAGAAACAAAGTTATATTGATGCACAACGTCTTAATATTCCGATTCATGCTGCTTTAACGTATGCAGAGATTCAAGATGCTTTTGAAAATGGTAAGTTTGTCATTGTTTTTTATGACACTTTACTGGGTGTAGGGAACCAATCCTTGATTTATTCAATAGATGAGCAAGAGATTAGTTTCTGTGATCATTTTGAAGTGATGTCAAAAAGTGTGTTTGAACAACAACGCCAAGCTGATGGAATATGTAAGCAGGTGATTGTGATTGACCAATATTCAGAGTTTTATCCGATCTGAATATTGGCATTTGCATGTTTCAAACGACTTTTCTTTGGTGTAGCAATCAGGTAGGCGAGTGTTAATGGTCCAAGTCGACCTGTGTACATCAGTAAGCTCAAAACAAATAAGCTACCATCATGCAATTCACCTGTAACACCTCGAGATAAACCAACAGTGCATGCAGCCGAAACAACCTCAAACATAAGATCTAAAACATCTAGTTTAGGTTCAAGTAAGAAAATTGTGAAACAGCCGATAAACACTAACATACCTGTAATTGCTGTCACTGCAAGCGCTTTATAGGTTGTTTCCTGCGAAACTGAATGATTGAAAATACGAATTTCTTCATTACGTCGTAGAAATGAGATCACACAAAGCAGCAATATTACAAAAGTACCAACTTTAATACCACCTGCGGTACTGAGCGAACCACCACCAATAAACATCAATAACATGGTAAGTAGTGCTGTGCTGTGTTCCATCGAACCTGTATCAATAGTATTGAATCCTGATGAACGAGGTACTGTAGCTTGGAACCAAGCATTCATGGCTTGTTCACCAATATTCATTGAACCTAAAGTAAGTGGATTGTTGGCTTCTAAAAGCCAAATCAAAATAAAAGCCACAATATTTAGTGTCGCGATTGCACTGAGGATTAGCTTGCTATTGGGCGTAAGTTTACTCCAACGTTTATTTTGTTTAACATCAATTAAAACAAGAAAGCCAATTCCACCCAACGTATATAGCGTACTAATGGTTAAACAGATAAGATAATGACCTTGGAAATTTATTAAGCTGTTATTGAATAGCGAAAAACCCGCATTGTTGAATGCAGAAATACTGTAGAAAATTGAATAATATAATCCACGGTCAAAGCCATAAATAGGTATAAAAGAAGTACTTAAGATAATAACGCCAATCAGTTCAAAAAAAAGTGTATAAATCACTACACCTTTTGCCACAAAGGTAACTTTAGATAAGCTGGTTTGACCTAAGCTATCTTGTGCCATCATTTGTTGTTTGAGCCCGAGTTTAGGCGCTAGACTTAAGGCTGCCAAAATAGCAAAAGTCATAAAACCCAAACCACCTGTTTGGATTAATAAAAGAATAATAACCTGCCCGAGATGATTAAAAGACTCATTTAAATTCACTACAGATAAACCTGTAATGGTTACAGCCGATGTTGCTGTAAATAAGGCATCCATCCAGCTCAAATTGCCTTTATTGGCGATGGGGAGTTTGAGTAATAGTGTTCCAATGATAATAAAACTCAGAAACCCAATCGCTAATAAGGAGGGTGGACTTAAGTTAAAAATTTTTTGAGTATTTATTTTTATAGTCATTTTATACAAAACATCCTGAGAGCTTTCGGAGATGACTGAGCGAGCCTTCTAAAATAAGTACGTCTCCAGCCTGTAGAGTAAAATTCACATCAGTTTCATATAGAATTTGTTGATCACGTTTAAGTAATAAAAGTTTGATATTGGGTTCTTGTTTTAAGATGCCCGATAAATTCACATGATTCAGCTTTTCTTTTACTGGAACTTTGACAATATAATGATCATCATCCAAAGCCATATAACGGCTAACCATCGGATAATTTAAAGCCTGAGCAACCCGCACACCCATATCTTCTTCTGGATGAATAATTTTACTGACGTTTAAATGGGAGAGGATAGTGTGGTGGGCTTTAGTTTTGGCTTTAACGAGGATCTTATCTACCCCTAAATTTTTTAAGTTTAAGACGCAGAGAATACTGGCTTCAATATCTTCACCAATCGCGACCACGACTGCATCACAATTCTGGACATTCAGTTCTTCTAATACATGCTCATCAGTGGCATCTGCAATTACAGCATGTGTAATACGATCAGCTAAACTCTCAACATTACGTTTAATGGTATCGATACCAATCACATCATGATTGAGCTTTGTGAGTTCTAAGGCAACAGTTGCTCCAAAACTACCTAAACCAATGACTGCGAACTGTGCCATATTGTTCCTTAACTAAATGATAAAAATGTCTTTTTATTCATTCTAAGGTGGATCAATTGATCTGTTTGTAATGATTTTGTTTGAGTTGAAAAAGCTAGATTTGTTATCGTTCTGACAAAATAAAATTTAGAAGGAATTTTGTTGGGAATTTAATTGCATTAAGCAAATATTCTTTGGTTGCAACCATCAATTTGTTTGGTATTCTATCTATAGCACAGGGGTGGAATGAGGGAATAGAGGAGTAATTCTTATGCTAAAGTATCCCAATAGCAATCTTGATTTTTCAGCAAGCCCTGCACATGCTTTAACTCCCTTTCAGGTATATGATCGAGATGAGTGGGAAGATTATTTGTCTCAGTTTGATCCAAATAATTTTACACAAATGAAACCTTTGTTTAATGAATTTTTCTTTGAAGAAAGAAATAAGATTTATGATATCCATCATAAGGTAGTGGTGGTAAGTTCTCTTGAGAATGCTTTGCTATCTGAAAATTATAATTTTGCTGAGTTATTAGAGTCAGATGATGAAACTTGTTTCTATCTTCCTTGTAGTTGGAAGATTGAAAAGCCTAGAGATTTTTTTAAAAATATTTATTCTTTAATGTTTAAACATTGGGGTGAGGAATTAATAAATTTGGAATATAACTTTTTGCCTCCAAATAAAATATTATGATTCGCTCGTTCAACATATGGTTTCCATCAAACTACTAAATTCTGTTTTATTCTGCTGCTATATGAAGCATGATGGATGTTTCAATTTATGCCGTACAGGACCAAAATCATTATTTTGATAAAATAAAGCCGACATCATGTCAGCTTTATTTCGTTCTGTGGATTATTTAAGGAAACGCTTATATCCAATATTGTTGCTGATTTCAGCATATGGATAAGTAATTTTCTCTAAGGTTTCGATCAACCCATCTGGATTTTGTTTTGCATCAGTTGCTTGTAAACCGACTAAAACACGACCTTCGGCTGCACCATGATTACGATAATGGAATAGCGTAATATTATGTGTTGGACCTAGGCGTTCCAAGAATGTGAGTAATGCACCTGGACGCTCTGGAAATTCAACACGGAATAAACGCTCATTTTCCAAATTAGCATGACCACCAATTAAGTAACGAATATGTAGTTTTGCAACTTCATCATCGGATAAATCATCGACATCATATTGTTGTTTCAGCAATTCATGGATTTCGTGGCGTTCAACTTCGCCACCTTTTAAGCTAATTCCAACGAAAACCTGAGCTTGGCTATCGTCACTGGCACGATAGTTAAATTCAGTAATGTTACGACCTTGTAGGGCGCGGCAGAAATTCAGAAATGCGCCTTTTTGCTCAGGAATCGTGACTGCATAAATTGCTTCTTTGCGTTCACCCAATTCAGTGCGTTCGGCAATATAGCGTAGACGGTCAAAGTTCATGTTTGCGCCGCAAACAATAGAAACCATATTTTTGTCTGTTAACTGATGTTCTGAGATATATTTTTTGATCCCTGCTAATGCCATCGCACCAGAAGGCTCGACAATACTACGATTTTCATCATAGGTATCTTTGATTGCGGCACAGATTTCATCTGTATTTACGGTAACAATATTAGGATCGACGATTGGGCCTGATTGATCGGACTTCTGTAAGCGAACCATTTCAAATGGTAATTCACCAATTTGTGCAACTGCTGTGCCATCAGCAAATAAACCGACATGAGGTAAAACCACACGTTCATTGGTTTCGAGTGCAGCTTTTAAGCACGCAGATTCTTCATATTCAACTCCAATGACTTTGACATGCGGTGCAACTTCACCTAGATAGGCTGCAACACCAGCAATGAGCCCGCCACCACCGACAGCAACGAAAACATATTCAACATCACGCCATTGGCGCAATAATTCATTGGCAATCGTTCCTTGACCAGCAATGACCAGTTCATCGTCATAAGGTGGGATAAAAACTAAACCTTCATCTTCTGCACGTTGTTTTGCGTATTTATTGGCAACATCGAAACTATCGCCATGTAACACAACTTGACCACCTAAGCGTTTAACTGCTTGAACTTTAATATCAGGGGTCGTGCTTGGCATGACAATAATGGCAGGAATACCTAATTTTTTTCCTGACAGTGCAACACCTTGTGCATGGTTACCTGCTGATGCACAAATCACACCTCGATCGAGTTGATCTTTAGGAAGTTGGCTAATCCGGTTGTAAGCACCGCGTAGCTTGAAAGAGAATACAGGTTGTAAATCTTCACGTTTAAATCGAATATTATTGTTAATTTTTTGACTAATTCGTGGAGCTGCTTCAAGCGGTGTTTCAATCGCAACGTCATAAACCGTTGCTTGTAAAATTTGTCGTACCACACGAGACAGCATGTTCATCTTCCCTATAACAGTTTAAAATAGGCAATCATTGTAGCAAACCCCTGTGCATTTGCGCTGTTTTCTTGCAGCAAATGTCAAAATAGTTGAGTGAAGTCATGAGTCTATATGCAACCCAAGATGAAAAAAAACAAGCTGCTGCTAAAGCAGCTTTGAAACATTTGCCTAAAGGCGGCATTTTGGGCATAGGAACTGGAAGTACTGTTAATTTTCTAATTGATCTATTACCAGAGTTGCAATTGGAAGCAGCCGTAGCAAGTTCTAATGCAACAGCTGAACGTCTTAAAAAATTAGGTATCGAAGTGGTTGATATGAACTCGGTAGGTGGTTTGGATGCATATGTTGATGGTGCAGATGAAATTGACCGTCATATGCATATGATTAAAGGTGGCGGTGCTGCATTAACTCGTGAAAAAATCGTTGCTTCAATTGCTAAGAAGTTTGTATGTATCGTTGATGATTCTAAATGGGTGGATCAATTAGGACGTGATTTTCCACTTCCTATCGAAGTAATTCCAATGGCGCGTTCTGCGGTTGCACGTAAAATCGTAGCTTTAGGCGGTGATCCTGTTTATCGCGAAGGTGTTGTTACTGATAATGGTAACGTTATCTTAGATGTTTTTAATTTAAATATTTTGAACGCACTTGATTTAGAGAAAACGATCAACAATATTCCAGGTGTGGTAACCAATGGAATTTTTGCTTTGAATGCGGCTAGCATTGCGATTGTTGCGACCAATAATGGTATCGAAGAACGTACTGCACAGTAATGCAATCAGTTTCGGTTCAAACACAATTGCCTGAAATTAAAGTAGTTCGACATGCAAGGGCGAGAAATTTGCGTTTGCGTGTTGAACCTACTGGTATTCGTTTAACAGTCCCTATCTTTTGTACAAAGCGGCAGATTCAGCAATTTCTGCAACAGTCTGAACAATGGTTATTAGAGACATGGAGCAAGCAACAAAAACAATTTAATCAGACTATCAATTTTCCTGAACAACTTGTTTTATTTTATCATTTGCAACCATTTCAAATTATTCAGCAACAGCAACGTCATATTTTTAAATTTAACTGGGAACAACATATTCTATTTATTCGAAATGAAAGCCCTGAAATAGCTTTAAAAGCTGCTGTATTAGTATATGCGAAACAGTTTTTACCAGAATATTTAAACTTAATAAGTGAGCAGACGGGCTTGCAATATGGCGAATGCACGGTGAGAAAGCCAAAGACACGTTGGGGAAGTTGTAGTTCAAAACATGACATTATGCTTAACGCAGGATTAGTATTAATGCCTATGCATAATGTACGATCAGTGTGTATACATGAATTAGCACACACGAAGTATTTTGATCATAGTGCAGCATTTTGGGGTGAAGTGGCGAAATATGATGAAAGTTATATCGAAAATCGCAGGCAATTAAAAAGTATTCAATTGCCTGCGTGGTGGTACTAAATCAAATAAAACTACATTCAAGTTGGGTTGTTTGTAGTTGATCTGGTGCCTTGCGCGTATCTAGACCTGCACTAGCACTTAATACTTGATTTCCATTTAATTTTATTTGAATAAACTTGTACTTTTGTAAAGTAAAGTCGATGTCAGTAGAGCTACTATTGAGTAGGTAGTTTTGAGTTGTATTATTTATCAGCATTAAATTATCAGTACTATCCCCATCAAGTTTTGAAGTGAAGATTTGAGTACCTTTTTGTAGTTCTAAAACGCCATTAGCTCTGATATTTAGTTTGCAATCGTTAATTTTATCTTCGTAACTGCCAATTAGATACTCAATAGAAGGTAAATTGGGATTAAAGACAGTATTAATTCCGGTTACACCAGATTGGCATAAATAATTCGAATCTAGACATTTTGATGTTGAAATATTAACGGCAAAGCCTACAGCTCTTCTATAGTCACCAGCCCCCGCTACTCTGAAAACATCGGTAGCTTGCATTTTTGGATCGGTGCCTGAGTATATTTTTTGTTCAAGTTGTATATATCCAAGTGGATTAGATGTTTGTTGTTCATACTTTGTGGCGAGTTTTAGTACTGCACTTTTTAATAATCCAGCATATTGATCTCTAATATTTTTTTGATTTTCTGCTATGTTAATTAAAGTGTTTTTATTTGGATCTGTATTTTCAGGGGCTGGGCCAATTAATGAAACAAGTGGACTAGGATCTCCATGTATTTTTTTTCCATCTAAATAACCATCTTTTAAATCGATTGCTAAGTTCTTGGTAAATTCAACAAATGCATTTTCAGGGTTGGAGCTTGACCATTGTTGAATGTAGCCAAAGTTTAAATAGGTATTAATATATTTATTGATGGTAGCAATGGTTAGGTTATTTGATTTAAATATAGTAAGTATTGTGCTTGGTGATAAGTTCGGTAAATCAACATTTGAAAAGCCATTTAGTAAGGCACTATTGACATCATTAGTCGCAAATTGTAGCTGTAATGCACTAACTTGTTTGGAGTTAATGATGTCTGTAGGGAGTTGACCTGATCTTACGATAGCACGTTGATAAATTGCTTCAGAGCTTGGGGTTATATAGATTGGTTGCGTTAAATTGCTAATATTAACTTCTACTAAAGCATTAAAAGTTAAAGAGAAGCTTTTATATTGGCCATTGAGAAAATCATAAATTAGTGAGTTAGGTGTAGTAGATATTTCAATTCTATACAAATGATCCGTATTAAGTACTTTCGGTAAGGTAATATTGAGATTTGAAGTAGTACTAACATTTTGTTCTATAACTAAAGAATCATCAAAATTATCATATACTTTTACTACGACATCACGCATTTCAATTGGAACTTTAATATCGAAGTTTTTAGGTTTTGGAATCACAACCTCTGGAGTAGGAGGTACATATCGTGCCTCGCTTTCACCGCTTCCACAACCTACTAAAAAAGCTGGACTAAGCAATAAAATACTGCTTACGCCTAAATTGATGTATTGGTTTAATCTTTGTTTTGATCTCAAAGAAGGCATTCCAGCTCTCCAAAATTTAGCATCCATGAAATTTATTATTACCGCATGGTTTTTATTCTATGCGAATACTTAGATGATTCAATAGTATTTCTTGACCAGTGGTAAAATTGAATTTATATAAAACAATTTGACAGAACTTTTACACTGTTTTTAATGTTATAGCGACCAGTTAAGTGAAAATAAGTTGTTAAATTTACATTTTTGTTTTTAGGAATTTTTATATTTTTACTAACTTTAGCTAGATACAAAATCAATTCCTCAAGTTGTAACTTAGAAATGCTATATAACTTATAGGGTTATGGATTGTAGAAATGGCGTCAAACTGCCATACTACAACCACTATTTATAGTTTGAGGTAGAGCACGTGATTTCTGTTGGCATCGTCGGTGGAACTGGATATACAGGCGTCGAATTATTACGTCTTTTATTAAGGCATCCACAAGCCCAAGTACGTGTTTTAACATCTCGAACTGAAGCAGGAAAACGTGTTGCAGATATGTTCCCAAGCTTAAGAGGGCACACCGATTTAGAGTTCTCCGATCTTGACCTAGATGCATTAAAGCAGTGTGATGTTGTTTTTTTTGCAACGCCACATGGAGTTGCAATGCAACATGCGGAAGAGTTGATAGCTTCTGATGTTAAAGTAATTGATCTTGCTGCAGATTTTCGATTGCAAAATTTATCTGAATTTGAAAAATGGTACGGCATGCAACATAGCTGCCCAAGCGTATTAGTCGATTCAGTGTATGGTTTAACTGAACTAAATCGTGAAAAAATTAGAACAGCTCAAGTGATTGGTAATCCCGGTTGTTACCCTACAACAGTACAGTTGGGTTTAGCTCCTCTACTAAAAGCTTCAGAAAAATTGATCAATCCACAAAGTATTATCATCGATGCAAAGTCTGGTGTTTCGGGCGCAGGTCGCAAAGCTAGTTTAGGCATGATTTACAGTGAAAATGCTGACAATTTTAAAGCTTATGGTGTCGCTGGACATCGTCATCATCCAGAAATTGTTGAAGCTTTAGAAAACATTTCAGGTGAAAAGGGACAATTTAATCATCTTATTTTTGTTCCACATCTTGTACCGATGATTCGTGGTATGTTGAGTACAATTTATGTCGATTTAACTGAGCAAGCTCAGAATATAGATCTACAAGCATTGTATGAGCGTTTCTATGAAAATGAACGTTTTGTTGATGTAATGCCAGCAAATAGTTCGCCTGAAACACGTAGTGTGCGCGGTGCAAATGAGCTACGTATTGCTTTATATCAACCTCAACCAAATAAATTAATTATATTAGTTGCGCAAGACAATTTAGTGAAAGGTGCAGCAGGTCAAGCGATTCAAAATATGAATTTAATGTTCAATTTTGATGAGGCTGCTGGTTTAGAAGGTATTGGTTTATTACCATAAAAAACGCTTTTTTACTTCACACACATTTAAATTTGGATTTAAATGTGTGCTTTGATGTAAATCATAACGATAGAGATGATGATGGAAAACGCTGAACCGACTACTTCACCAGAAAGTTCCGTTAAAAAAAATAAATTCCTCAAGACGAATTTGCCTTTAGTGATTGCTGCTACATTACTGATTGGTAGTAGTTTTATGTTGGGATATACTGTTGGGCATCGTCAAGGTTTGACTGTTGTTGGTTATGATGCAGATGCTGAACAACTTGTTGATGTTCTACAAAAGCAAAAAACCACTTTGGATTCTGTTAGTAAGAGTTTAAATTCTGCCGTTCAAGAACGTGATATAGCGGTTAGTAATGCCGATGAGTTATTTAAAGGTATTAATCAAGCCAATGCTGATAAAACTCAGTTTGAAAGTATGAACGCCATTTATCGTGAAATTTTAAGACAACGTGGTGGTGTTAGCTTAACTGTACAAAATTTAGCGATTAAATCTTTACCCGAAAATGCTTTTGAATATCAATTAGACCTGGTTCAAGTGAACCCAAATAAACGCCGAGCTGTTGGTAGTGTTGAGTTAAGGTTAATTAAAGATACTGAAGTTCTGGTTGTGCCATTAGAAGATGCCAATTTTAATTTCGATGATTTTGAACGGTTGACTGGGCGCTGGACCATGCCTAAAGGTTTCACACCTCAGTTTATTGAAGTTCGTTTATCTGGTTCACCTACACCAGTGATTAAACGCTTTAGTTGGCAACGTGGTCAACCTGTTGATGTGAGTTCTGCTTTTGTATCAGAAATTCCTCAAGCTGAAGCAAATGCTCAATAAAATTTAGTAAGAACTGGATATGCGAAGATATAAACGTCAAATGAATTTAAGTGAAGTGAAAAATGCCTTTCATCAATCTGGATATGTCGATTGGCACTTAAATCCACGTTTAAGTGACTCGCAAGAGGATCATGATGGCGAAGTCATTGTTCAGACAGCACCACCTGAATTAAAAAAACCGCCACTATACGCTGTTGTTTTACTGAATGATGATTACACGCCGATGGATTTTGTTATTGAGGTATTACAAAGTTATTTTGGAATGAATCTTGATCAAGCAAGTCAGGTGATGTTGACGGTTCATTATGAAGGTAAAGGAACAGCAGGTATTTATCCACGTGATATTGCAGAAACAAAAGCGAATCAAGTGAATAACTTTGCCCGATCTCAAGGCCATCCATTATTGTGTCAGATCGAACCTGAGCGAGGATAAAAACAAAGCGAAGCTTTGTTCCGAGCGCAAAACGAGCAACTATGTTGCGAGTAACAGCGTTAAGATGAAGAATCGATTAGACGAACAACCATGCTGGGAGTGAAGGCGTTAAGAAAAGCAACGCACTTGCGTAATTTCATTCCACAGGTGCGAGACCTTGCATCATGGTTGATTTATATGTAGTGAGTAATAGCGTTAAGAAAGCAAAGCTATCTTTCTTTTTGTGATTTAAGTGCTAAATCAATACATATATTGTTTTGTTCTAAAAATACGAATCAATATACTGACAATTTTTATATTCAACCTATACATGATTTGTTAGGCTTTAACTAGATCATAGCAGATTAAAATTTTTCATAGGTTTAATCCGGTTTCATAAATAAAGAACAGATTTGCTGTCTTTTTGAGCGATTAGACGAGTCTTATTCTCTTTGTAATCGAAATTTTACAACAATACTTTGTTTTGAATCTTGACCAAGATACTCAAGTAATGCTAACTGTAGATTATGAAGTAAAGTGTTATTGTAAACGTATACTAGATAACGCTTTAAAGCCTCAGACAAACCAAGTTAATACCAGCTATATTCTAATATGATCTTTTTAGATGAAGCACAAAATATAAGGGGGTTACATGCTCAGTCGTCAATTAGAAGTATCGTTACGTTTGGCTGTTAGCATGGCTCGTCAAAAGAGACATGAGTTTCTGACAGTTGAACACTTGTTGCTTGCTTTACTTGATAATGATTCAGCAGTCAATGCGTTAAAAGCATGTGGTGCTGATATCGTTACCTTGCGTAAAGAACTAGAGGAATATGTAGAGCAACATACCCCAAAACTTGGTGATAATAGTGAACAAGCACCTCATCCAACAGAGAGCTTTGATCGAATTTTACAACGTGCAATTTTCCACGTTCAATCGAGCGGTGGTGATCGTACAGTTGAAGGTGCAGATGTTTTAGTTGCAATGTATTCTGAACGAGATTCATTCGCAGTCTATTTACTTAAACGTCATCAAATTAACCGTTTAACTTTGACTCAATACCTATCTCATGGTACTCGTAAAGATGAGATTCAAGTTGAAGAAGAAGTTGAAGATATTGAAGGTGAAAGTGCAGCTTCAGCAAATGCTGGGCCACTTGAGCAATATACGCTTAATTTAAACATCGAAGCACAAAAGGGCAAAACTGATCCTTTAATTGGACGTGAAAAAGAAATTGAGCGTGCAGCACAAATTTTATGTCGACGTCGTAAAAATAATCCGTTGCTTGTCGGTGATCCAGGTGTAGGTAAAACCTCGATTGCGGAAGGCTTGGCGTGGTTGATTGTTAACGGCAAAGCACCGAAACCACTTGCGAATGCTGAAGTCTATAGCTTAGACATTGGTGCTTTGGTTGCAGGGACTAAATATCGTGGTGACTTTGAGAAGCGTTTAAAACAATTGTTGAATGCTTTGAAGAAGAATCCAAATGCGATCTTATTCATTGATGAAATTCATATGATCATTGGTGCAGGCTCGAGTATGGGCAGCACTATGGATGCATCGAATTTAATTAAGCCTGCATTAGCTAATGGTACTTTGCGTTGTATTGGTTCGACGACCTTCCAAGAGTATCGTCAGGTATTCGAGAAAGATCATGCCTTGTCTCGTCGTTTCCAAAAGATCGATGTGAATGAACCAAGTATAGGCGAAACGATTGAAATTTTACGTGGCTTGAAAAGCAAGTTCGAAGATTTCCATCATGTTGAATACGATGATAAAGCTCTTGTCGCTGCTGTTGAGTTGTCAGCTAAATTTATCAATGATCGTTTTTTACCAGATAAAGCGATTGATGTGATTGATGAAGCTGGTGCACAACGCCGTTTGAAAGCTGAAGTCGATGGTACAACCATCTCTGTTGAAAATATCGAGGACATTGTTTCTAAGATTGCGCGTATTCCACCGAAAACCGTATCTAAAGATGACAAGTCTGTACTTGAGAATCTGGAGCGTGATCTTAAACGTGTTGTATTTGGTCAAGATGAAGCGATTACAGCACTTGCATCAGCGATCAAATTATCTCGTGCAGGCTTGAAAGCACCAGATAAACCAGTGGGAAGTTTTGTATTTGCAGGTCCAACAGGTGTGGGTAAAACCGAGGTTACGAAACAACTGGCGAAATTGCTCGGTGTAGAGTTGGTTCGTTTCGATATGTCTGAATATATGGAACGCCATGCGGTTTCTCGCTTGATCGGCGCACCTCCAGGCTATGTTGGATATGATCAAGGTGGTTTGCTGACAGATGCGATTCATAAAAATCCGCATTGCGTACTGTTGCTTGATGAAATTGAAAAAGCACATCCTGATGTATTCAACTTGTTGTTACAAGTCATGGATCATGGTGCTTTAACAGATAATAACGGCCGTAAGTCTGATTTTAGAAATGTGATCATTGTTCTTACGACCAACATCGGTGCAGAAAGTATTGTTCGCGCAAGTATTGGTTTCACTGAACAAGATCATAGTGCAGACAATCAGGATGCAATGAAACGTGCATTCTCGCCAGAATTCCGTAACCGTTTGGATGGTGTGATTCAATTTAAAGCACTTCCAACCACAATTATCGATTCAGTGGTGGACAAATTCTTAACCGAGTTGCAAGCGCAGCTTGATGAGAAACAAGTGGTACTTGATGTTGATCAAAGCGCTCGCGATTGGTTATCAGCTAATGGTTATGACCGTCTGATGGGTGCTCGTCCAATGCAACGTCTGATTCAAGAGCATTTGAAAAAGCCACTTGCTGAGATGATTTTATTTGGTGAGCTTGCTGAGCATGGTGGTAACGTTGCGGTTTCTGTGAAAACAGAAAATGGCAAAGACGTTGGTTTAAAATTGGAAGTATTTGAAGATCATATTAACCCGAGTGCTGAACCTGCTTAATGTTTGAACTCTCTTTCTCGATAACCCAAGGACTTAAAGTATTTGGGTTATTTTTCGTCACAGCAATAGCTGAAATCTTAGGTTGTTATTTTCCTTATTTAATTTTGAATCAAGGAAAGTCGCATTGGTTATGGGTTCCTACGGCTTTAAGCTTAGCAGTTTTTGTTTGGTTACTGACTTTGCATCCTGCGGCATCAGGTCGTATTTATGCAGCCTATGGCGGGATTTATATTTTTACTGCCCTAATGTGGTTGCGTTATGTCGATCAAGTCATGCTAACGCGTTGGGATATTTTAGGTGGGATAGTTGTTCTTTGTGGTGCTTGTCTAATTATTTTGCAGCCGCAAGGTTTGGTTCGTTAAATGGAAATCAGCATGGTGCGCATTGTTACCATGCTGATCTATAGCCACAAAGGCTTAACTTAATAGATAACTCTCATTGATTCCGCATTCTTTAACAAAATTTTCATCATGCGACACCAATATCACTGCACCATGAAAAGAATGAATGGCTTGGGCGAGTAACTCACGCGATTCAATATCCAGATGATTTTCTGGTTCATCCAAAAGTAAGAGCTCAACAGCTTGTTGTTTCAACCCAATCAAAGCGACTTTTAAACGTTCGCCACCACTTAAATTGCTTAAAGAGCTGAGCGCCTTATCTCTACGGATTTGTAGGTTTCCTAAGCGTGTACGTGCTTGTTGCTCAGTCAGATTTGGATCAATAGCACATAAATATTCAACGGCAGATATATTTTCATCGAGTAATGAAAGATTCTGATCCAGATAAATAGAACTTACTTTGCAATAAATTTCTCCTGCAAGCGGATAAATTAAACCTTGAATGGTTTTCAGTAAAGTGGATTTACCCGTACCATTTGCACCGCTTAAATGCAATTTCTCTCCCGCATTCATCGCTAGATCAATAGGTTTTGTTTTGACATAAGCAAGTTTTAATTGTTGGCAACGTAAGATTTCTCCTGATTTACCAGTGGCATGAGTAAACTCAAAAGATTGGGTTTTAAGATGCTCCAGTTGCGTTTGTTTCTGCTGTAATTCATCTTTTGCATCTGAAAGCTGTTTACTCTGTTGTTTGCGTAGGTGAGAAAGAGATTGCTCGGATTGTTCTTTCTTGGCATCTAATAAGATGGGTGCTTGAGAGCCAGAAGCCCTTATTTTTTCACCTACTTTTTTACGCTTTTGCGCTTTCATTTGGCTTTGATGTTGCTGCTCCTTGAGTTGTTTCAGCTCGCGTTTCTCTTGCGATACAGCGTGTGATAATGCTTCGACTTGTGCCTGATACTGTTGTTGATACAGTGCGTAGTTACCACCGTAATAATGCATGCCGAACTGATTGAGCATAAAAATACCTTGTACATGCGCTAAAAGCTGTCGGTCATGGCTAATGATGAGTCCACCTGTAGGATGTTGAACCATTTGATCGATTAACCATTGTCGTCCTTGAGCATCCAAATGATTGCTTGGTTCATCCAAAAGCAGATAATGATCTTTCAATAGGAATAAACGACAAAGGGCAAGTTTGGTTTTTTTGCCCTCACTCAAATTTTGAGTAGGGGTATCTAGTGCTGTAGGTAAATCTGCACTTTCTAAAAGTCGCTGCCATTCTGTTGGTAAGTGCCAAAGATGTTCGACTAGATCGTGATCCGTAAATGATGCGGTCCCTTGCTGGATACGCTCAAAGCATAGATATAAATCTTCAATATCGATAGCTTGGGCAATAGTATTGGCTTGGACACGTTGGAGTTGAGCAAGATGCTGATGTGGGCATTGCCAAGAGATTTGACCTGTATAGGGCAGTTGTGATGCTGTTTGTTCTTGCAAAAGAGACATCAATAGGGATTTCCCTTGACCATTACGTCCGATCAGTCCTGTAAACTGATGTAAAGGAAGTTGGAATGTAAGATGATCAAACAGTTTCTGCTGGGCTAATTCGAGTGATAAGTGTGAAACAATACATGCCTGTTGAGTCATAAGAAACCTCATAAACAGGATATGCAAAATAGCAAGATCGAGATAAATTTTAGAATGACAATCGCTAAACGATAGATAAGTCTATTTTGCACATCAAAAAGAAAAAAGAACTTTGATGGTGGAAATAGAACTTACTTCATTGGCGTAATCTCAATTGGTTTATTTTTCAACTATTCTATGGATGAAAACATGAAAGGTCAAATTTTACTATTTTGAAGTTTTGATTAAAAAAGATAAAAAGTGCTTGTCAAATGCTGAAATAGTGCGTAATTTAAAGGTTAGGAACAGTTTTTTAGATATTTGAAATAAACATGTTAAAGCATACTGTAAACACAAACGCATACTTTTATTTTTGGCAATATATGTAGTTGCCTGATGCGTTTCGGGCAGCAAAAAAGGGTTGCCCAACCAGTTAATACCTGATCGGCAACACCGATCAGGTTTTTTTATGCTTTAACAATCATGATTTTAGGAGAAATACCATGCATACATTCAATTATTCATATTTTAGCAAGATTTCTTGGTTTTACTTTGCAAAAAAATCAACATCACTTAGATCACACTTGCTCAAATAAATGATAGGACTGCGAAGAAGGTCAGTCCAAAGGAATTGAAAAATGAATGCTTTAAATACTGCTTTGACACAACCAACACATACAAAAGAATCAATGCTCAGCTTGCCGTCACAACTCAAAGCGCAGTATCCCTTGTCTGCAACTTTGACGCAGCAAATTTCAAAACATCGTCAAACGATTCAGAATATTTTATCAGGACATGATCATCGCTTAATGGTAATTACGGGTCCTTGCTCGATTCATGATCCTATCGCAGTGCTCGAATATGCTGATCGCCTCCAACAACTACAAGAACAAGTAAAAGATCAAATATTCTTGGTGATGCGTGCATATATTGAAAAACCACGTACTACTGTGGGCTGGAAAGGTTTCTTATATGATCCAAATTTAGATGGATCATCAGATTTACAACTCGGTCTAGAAAAGTCTCGCGCGCTATATTTACAACTAATCGAAAAAGGCTTGCCGATTGCCAGCGAAATTTTAAGCCCAATGGCAACAGGCTATTTTGATGATTTACTGGCTTGGGGTGCAATAGGTGCGCGTACCAGTGAATCACAAATCCATCGTGAAATTTCTAGCCATATGCCGTACAGTATTGGCTTCAAAAATGGTACAGATGGTTCAATCCAAATTGCTTTGGATGCGATTCAGTCTGCACTGCATGGTCATCAATTCTTAGGTATGACCCAACAAGGTTTACCTGCAATTTTGCATAGCAATGGAAATCCTTTACCACATTTGATTTTACGTGGTTCAAATCATGGAACTAATTATGATTTGGCTTCGATCCAAGCCATGCACTTTAAACATAAGCATTTGCCTGCGTTAGTAATTGATTGTAGTCATGGTAATAGTGGTAAAGATCCATTACAGCAGCCGAATGTTTTAAAGCAAATCATTGCAGAACGTACTGAGTCTAAAGTTCGTGGTGTGATGATTGAAAGTCATTTGGTTGATGGTAATCAAAAGATTTCTTGCGATATGACATATGGACAATCAGTAACTGATGGTTGTTTAGGTTGGGACAAAACGGCGCAAGTGTTGTTGGATGTTGCTGAGCAGATGCGAAAGTAAATTTATTTAAAAAAGCCAATCAGTGATGATTGGCTTTTTGCTATTCAGGCTTAACTATTCTAAAGATTATAGATTAAGAAATTGGCTAATCTCTTGGGTAAATTTTCTTGGCTCAGTAATTAGAGGTGTATGTCCAGAACGTTCGAAATAAACTGTTTTTGCATTTGCTAAACTGTTGGCTACTATAGTTTGTCCTGTTTCAGAGTACAATGAAGATTCACGACCGATGAAGAAGGTAGTCGGGCAAGTGATATGGCTAATTGCTTCTCGATAATCTTCGTCATGATTTAAATAATTTTCAACATACCAAAGTAAGTAATCAAGACGTTGAATAGGCAATAAGTATTTTTGCAATAATGGACGATTTAAAGCAATTTTAAAAATTTTAGGACTATATGTATTGCTGCTTTGTAGCTCAATAAACGCTCCCCATAAACTGACTAGCTTAAAGCGTATTTCTTTGGGTAAATCTTCCAGTATTACAGCGTCTTTGTATTCCAATAATAAAGTTTGAATATCAAGGAGTAAGTTTTTAAATTGCGAATGTTTCTGACCAAATAACCCATATTGCCAAGTTTCATCGACCGAAATCTTGGGTGTTTGGTCGATATGTAAATAGGCTTTGAGCTTTGACCCTAAATCGCCATGTTTCATACCATGCATTGCAGTTGTTGCCCCCATGGAATAACCCATCAGGATAAATTGGTCTAATTTTAATTGTTTAATAAGTGCATCTATATCATTCCAATGACTCGAAATGGCGTCAGTATTTGGTATAGCACAATCTTTTGAACCACCAAAACCACGCCAATCTGGAATAATAAATTCGTATTTTTTGCGACTCGCAAATAAAAAAGGAAGCCATTGCCAACTTTGCATACCTAGTCCTGAGAGTACGAGTACAGGTTCACCTTCACCCACACGACGTACAAATAATTTTTCTTGGTCAGGCATGGTATAAAACGGCATTATTTTTCTCCAATTTCGTTTGTTTGTTCGAACTTTTTAAGCTGAGGAATCATTTGTTCTAACCATCTTATCCATTCGTTTTCTTTAATGATACCGAGTTCCAGAATCATTTTATGAATAAATAAGACACGATTAGTAGGTTCATTATTCTTAAAGTCCTTGTCATGGATTGTTTGATAAAGACTAAGTTTTTCTTTATGAAGCTCTAGATGTCGTTCAAGTTCAGGCAAAATATTATTGCCGCCAAGCTGTGCTTCTGCTCTTAATCTGACCATGAGGTCATCACGGAGTTGAGCAGGTTCGCTCTGTTGTTCAATCCATGAAGCCAGTTGTATTCTTCCAAGTTGTTCAACTTGATAAGTTTTTTTACGGCTATTGGCAGCTTGTTCTTCTAATGTAGAAATCCATCCTTTTTTCAGCATTCCATTGAGTTCGCGGTAAATTTGCTGATGAGTCGCGTTCCAAAAGAAGCCCATTGAACGGTCAAAACGACGAGCTAAATCAAAACCTGTACTTGGTTTCTCTAATAAACTCGTCAATAAAACATGGGCAAGTGACATGATGATCCGTAATAAAAAAATGACTCATCAGAATTATGCAATATGTTGCATAAAAATCAAATCTTGTTTATAACTTTATGCAACAAGTTGCATTAGCAAGCAGATTGCTAGCCAAAGGAGAAAACATGTCAGCTTATCCACATTTATTACAACCACTTGACTTGGGTTTTACCACATTAAAGAATCGTGTGCTTATGGGCTCTATGCATATTGGTTTAGAGGAAGCACCTCAAGGCTATGAACGTATGGCTGCATTTTATGCGGAACGTGCCAAAGGTGGTGTAAGTCTGATTGTAACTGGCGGTGTTTCTCCAAATGATGATGGTGTTGTATTTGCGCATGGTACAAAATTAGATACAGTCGAAGAAGCCGAAAAGCATAAAGTTGTTACTCAAGCTGTACATGATGCTGGTGGAAAGATCGCAATGCAAATTTTGCATACAGGGCGTTATTCTTATCAAGCAAACAATGTTGCGCCATCAGCGATTCAAGCACCAATCAACCCAATTAAACCAAAAGCTCTCAGTTCAGCAGAAGTTCAGCAAACGATTGATGATTTTGCAAACTGTGCCAAGCTTGCACAATATGCAGGTTACGATGGTGTTGAAATCATGGGTTCAGAAGGTTACTTAATCAATGAATTCATTGCTGCTCGTACTAACCACCGTGATGACGAATGGGGCGGTAGTTATGAAAATCGTATCCGCTTTCCTATTGAAATCGTTAAACGTACTCGTGACTTAGTTGGCGAAAACTTTATTATTATTTATCGTTTATCGATGCTTGATTTAGTCGAAGGTGGTTCAAGTTTAGAAGAAGTTGTACAACTTGCTAAAGAAATTGAAAAAGCAGGTGCAACAATTATCAATACAGGGATTGGTTGGCACGAAGCACGTATTCCAACGATTGCAACGAAAGTACCGCGTGCTGCATTTACATGGGTAACTGAAAAGCTAAAAGGCTCAGTTTCAATTCCTTTAATCACATCGAACCGTATCAACACACCTGAAATGGCTGAACATGTATTGGCTTCAGGTCATGCCGATATGATTTCGATGGCTCGCCCAATGTTGGCTGATGCAGATTTTGTATTGAAAGCGAGTGAAGGTCGTAGTGATGAAATCAATACGTGTATTGGTTGTAACCAAGCATGCTTAGATCATATTTTCTCGATGAAGATTGCAACTTGCTTAGTCAATCCACGTGCATGTTATGAAACTGAGCTGATTTTTAAAGAAACAAATGCAATAAAAAATATTGCAGTAATTGGCGCAGGTCCAGCGGGTCTAAGTTTTGCAACGTATGCAGCGAGTCGTGGCCATAAAGTTAAAGTATTTGATTCGAATAATCAGATTGGTGGTCAGTTTAATATTGCTAAGACTATTCCTGGTAAAGAAGAATTTTACGAAACTTTACGCTATTTCAAACGTCAGATTGAGTTACAACCGAATATTGAGCTGGTACTCAATCATACAGTGACTTATGAAGAACTCAGCCAAGCTAATTATGATGAAATTGTTGTTGCAACAGGGGTAACACCGCGTCAATTACAATTTGAAGGTATTGATCATCCAAAAGTATTGAGCTACATCCAAGTATTAAAAGAGCGTGTTCCAGTCGGTAAGCGTGTTGCGATTATTGGTGCTGGTGGTATTGGCTTTGATACAGCGGAGTATTTAAGCCATGAAGGTGATAGTGGTAGTTTGAATCCTGAAAAGTTCTATGCGGAGTGGGGTATTGATACGAGCTATGCCCATGTAGGTGGTTTAAAGCAACCTGAGCTAGAGAAATCTGAACGTGAGATTTACTTATTACAACGTAAAACAGCAGTTGTTGGTGCTGGATTAGGTAAAACGACTGGTTGGATTCATCGTACAGGCTTAAAACATCGCGATGTGAAAATGATTGCTGGTGCAAGTTACGACAAAGTGGATGATCAAGGTTTACATATTACCGTAGATGGTCAGACCACAGTTTTAGACGTTGATAATGTTGTGATTTGTGCTGGTCAAGAATCATATACAGCAATGTTCGATCAACTCAAAGCAGATGGTAAGAATGTTCACTTGATTGGTGGTGCGAAGGAAGCTGGTGAATTAGATGCTAAACGTGCGATTCGTCAAGGTGCTGAGTTAGCAGCAATTCTATAAGTAAAAGATGAGACATTCTCTATGTTAGGAGAATGTCTCAAACTTCATTAGCTAAAATATAAGGAAATTAAAATGACAATCGAAACAACTAAGCAAGCGCTAGAAAAATGGCATCAGATGATCAAAACAGGTGACCTTTCAAATTTAAATGAGTTATTAGCAGAAGATGTGGTATTTCGTTCACCTGTTGCTTTTAAGCCTTATGAGGGAAAACATGTAGTTTTCTTCATTTTAACGAATGTGATTCAGGTGTTTGAAAACTTTACTTATCACCGTGAGTTCTACACTGAAGATGGTGAAAATGTCGTGTTGGAGTTCAGTGCTAATGTAAGTGGAAAATCGCTTAAAGGTATTGATATGGTTCGTTTTAATGCACAGGGAAAAATCATTGATTTTGAAGTGATGATTCGTCCAATGAGTGGTTTGGCAGCTTTAGCAGAAAAGATGGGTGCACGATTCGCACAATATCAGCCAAACGCATCTCAGTAAAATAGCCTAAGTAATATTGAGATCATTAATATGTGGTTAAAACTTTCAACTTTTGCATTATTACCTGTACTTGTAATACAGGGTGTGAATGTTCGTAAAAACACACCACGACTTTTAGAAGCGAGTGGTGATCGTGATGGTCTTATTGGACAAGGACAGCCACTCTCTTTACTAATTTTAGGCGATTCAGCAGCAGCTGGGGTTGGTGTTGAGACCCAGCAAGATGCTTTATCTGGTGCGATTATTTCAGAATTAAAAAAGGAATATTTGTTGCACTGGAAATTGCATGCAAAAACTGGTGATACAACAAAACAAGTTTATCAAGCGATCCAGCAATTAGAACCCCAAAAATATGATGTCGTCGTCACTTCAGTTGGTGTTAATGATGTGACTAAATTAATTTCTGCTAAAACTTGGATAAAACAACAAAAACAATTATTTACTCAAATACAAAATCATTTTCAGCCAAAATTGATTATTGTGTCTGGAGTCCCGCCAATGCAGCATTTTCCTGCATTACCCAATCCATTAGCATGGTTATTTGGGCAATATGCAGAACAAATGAATCAAACATTAAAACAGTGGTTAGCGCCACAGCCACAATTTAGATTTATTGAATACGATATTAAAAATTTTCAGGCGATGAATTTATCTATGGCAAGTGATGGCTTTCATCCAAGTAAAGAAATCTATGCTATTTGGGGGCAACAGGTCGCGACATTGGTGCGACAAACATTTACTCGTGGTTAGATAGAGGTTTTTATTGAATATGGGTATATCTGCTTTAGATAAAATTAAAGTGTTAGGCTCTGAGCTGCTTGATTCTGTACTTGGTGCTGAGCAACCCAAAATGTACTATGATCCGAAAGGGAAAATAAAAGACGTTTTGGAAAAATTACCTCAGTTAAAGAAAAAGTATCGCCCAACACCTTGGCTTAGTAATACTCATGTACATCTTTTATATTTTGATATCATTAGAAAAAAAACAATTAAGCTTGAATACGACCGCATTGACCAACTCATCATGCAAGATGGTGGCGTTACTGCAGTAGCGTGGTATGGCTATAATCTTCCTGTCGAAACGCCTACAATCGTAATTATGCATACGATTACAGGTACGCCAGAAAGTATGCGTGAACTCGTTAAAGACTTACATGCATATACCGGTTGGCGGATTGCACTTTGTTTACGCCGTGGACATGCAGGTTTACCTATGCCAGTACCTCGTATTTCTCTTTTTGGTTTGACTGATGATTTACGAGAGCAACTGAACCATATTCAAACTCTTTTCTCAGTATCAGATTTATATGCAGTAGGTTCGTCAGCAGGAACAGGACTTTTAGTGCGTTATCTTGGTGAGCAAGGCTTAGACACACCATTTAAAGCAGCTTTTGCAATGTGTCCCGGCTATAACACTGAAATTGGCTTTAAAAATGTACATCCTTTTTATAGCAAAATGATGACTAAAAAATTATTCAAATACTTTATTTACCCTTATGAAAATACATGGAATCAGGTTGCTTCACTAAAAAAGGTATTAGCAACAACAAACTTAGAAGCCTTTGAGAAAGAATATTTCGAGATGGCAGGTTTTGAAGATTATCAAAGTTACTGTAAAGCAATTAATCCAATTTATGTATTGGAGAATATTAAAATTCCATTGATGGTGCTGAATGCAGAAGATGATCCTGTTTGTTCAATTAAAAATTTAGAGCCTTATAAAGAGGTTATTCAGCAAATGGAAAATATTGCTGTAGTTACAACAAAGAAAGGAAGCCACTGTGGTTTTTACGAAAGTTTAGAAGTGAAATCGTGGGCATCACGACTGATGGCAGACTTTTTTAAACACTACTCCTAATTTCTAGGCTATAAAAAAACCACGAGTCGCTCTATAACGGCTCATGGCTTTTTGAGAATTAAATAAATTAATTATTTAATGCAGGTGTTGCTGCTGCAATCGCTGCCGCAACTGCATCGTCTTCAGTTTGTGCTGGAGCTGGTTTGACTGCTTTAGGTTGTTCAACTTTCGCTAGTTTTTGTTCAGTTTGCGCAGGTTTTGGTTGCTCAGCTTGTGCCGTTGTTGCCTCTTCTGCTGTTTGAGCTGGGCGAGTTTCACGACGAATTTCTGTAGTTGTATTTGGCGTTTCTTCTCTACTCATCTCAATCACTGGAGCTGGCGTTGCTGGTTTATCTACGCTTTCCAAAGGCTGAAATTCTTGGTTTTGTTGTGGTTGAGAGGCTGCTTGAGTCGTTTGTGCTTCAGAAGTTTGTTCTGATTGTTCTTCATTTTTTGGCTCTTCTTTTTTGACACAAGCAGTAAGTAATAGACCAGTTGCAAGCGCAGCACAAATTAAAAGTTTTTTATTCGCCATTGTTAAAGCTACATATTGAATTAAAGATACCAGTGATTATACCAGTAAAATTAAATGAAAAAATCCCTAGGATTTATTGAGTTTGTTGATATTTTATAAATGCTTGCATAAGCGTATCTGTTGAAATTGTGATATGGTCAAAATCTTCGAGTGAATTTATTTCAGATCCAAAGTTGTTTTTATACATTAAACGTAATTTATGGATGAAATATCCACAAATCCCATAAATTTTTATCGAAAATGCTGATAGAATAGTCAGTTGTTTATAGTTCTTTGAATTGATGCGGTTTGACTTTGCTTTATAGGGGCAGAGTACAGTAAAATTGCCCAACATTGTAGGCCGATTTCGGCTCGATTGTACGAGAAACTCAATGACCCATTTTATTTTTGTCACTGGTGGTGTGGTTTCATCACTAGGTAAAGGTATTTCTGCTGCTTCTGTTGCTGCACTTTTGGAAGCTCGTGGCTTAAAAGTCACTATGGTAAAAATGGATCCATACATTAATGTAGATCCAGGTACCATGAGTCCATTTCAGCACGGTGAAGTTTTCGTCACAGAGGATGGTGCTGAAACTGACTTAGATTTGGGATATTACGAACGTTTCTTACGTCGTGCGAAAATGACCAAACTGAATAACTTTACCAGCGGTCGTGTCTATCAAGACGTTTTGAATAAAGAACGTCGTGGTGATTACTTAGGTGGTACGGTTCAAGTTATTCCACATATTACAGATAATATTAAAGAACGTGTACTTCGCGCAGGTGAAGGTTACGACGTTGCGATCGTTGAGATTGGTGGTACAGTTGGTGATATCGAATCACTTCCTTTTATGGAATCAGTACGTCAGTTGATGGTAGAGCTTGGTCATAAACGTACCATGTTGATGCACTTGACGTTATTGCCATATATCAAATCTGCTGCTGAACTTAAAACTAAGCCAACTCAACATTCAGTTAAAGAACTTCTTTCGATTGGTATTCAGCCAGATATCTTAATCTGCCGTACTGAATATGATGTTGACGTTGATACTAAACGTAAAATTGCATTGTTCACCAATGTTGAAGCGCGTGCCGTTGTGGTATGTAAAGATGCAAAAACAATTTATCAAATTCCACGTACATTCTACGAACAAAATGTTGACGATTTGATCTGTGAACGTTTTGGTTACAATGATCTTCCAGAAGCAAATCTTGAAGATTGGGATAATGTGGTAGAAGCATTATTGAACCCTGAATACACGGTTCGTGTTGCGATGGTCGGTAAATATGTTGAATTACCAGATGCTTATAAATCTGTAAATGAAGCACTTTTACATGCAGGTATTCAAAATCGCGTTAAAGTTCAGATTGACTACGTCAATGCTGAAGACCTTGAACAGCAAGATATGAGTATTTTGAGCACTGCTGATGCGATTTTAGTACCAGGTGGTTTCGGTGAGCGTGGTACTGAAGGCAAGATGAAAGCTATTCAATATGCACGTGAAAACAAGATTCCATTCCTTGGTATTTGTTTAGGTATGCAGTTGGCTGTGATTGAGTATGCACGCAATGTTGCAGGTATGCCTGAAGCGAGTTCAACTGAATTCAATCGCTCAACTAAGTATCCACTCATTGGTTTAATCACTGAATGGTTAGATGAACGTGGTGAATTACAACAACGCAGTCTTGAGTCAGATCTTGGCGGTACGATGCGTTTGGGTGCACAAAAGTCTGAATTGGTTGAGGGCACAAAAACACGTGCAGTCTATGGTAAAGCTGAAATTACAGAGCGTCACCGTCATCGCTATGAAATGAATGATCGTTTCATTCCTACACTTGAACAAGCGGGCATGAAAATTTCAGGTTATTCATCAGTACAACATTTAGTTGAAACTGTAGAAATTCCTGAACATCCTTGGTTTATTGCTGTACAATTCCACCCAGAATTTACAAGCTCGCCACGTGATGGTCATCCATTATTTGCTGGTTTCATTGAAGCTGCAAAAAAACAGCATCAAAAGTAAGTACTAAGTTTTAAATAAACTGGGAAAGTTTGAATGTCACAATTAAAACCACAAGAAGTTGTACGTTTAGGCGATATACAAATGGCAAATCATTTGCCATTTGTATTATTTGGAGGAATGAACGTATTAGAGTCAAAAGATTTAGCATTTGAAATTGCTGAAACTTATGTTGATATTTGCAAACGCTTAGATATCCCTTATGTATTTAAGGCAAGCTTTGATAAAGCAAACCGTTCAAGCCTGAACTCTTATCGAGGACCAGGTTTGGAAAAAGGGATTGAATGGCTTGCAGACATTAAAAAACATTTTAATGTGCCAATTATTACGGACGTTCATGAACCTTACCAAGCAGCGTCTGTTGCTGAAGTTGCGGACATTATCCAACTCCCAGCTTTCTTAAGTCGCCAGACTGATCTTGTTGAAGCAATGGCAAAAACTCAAGCCATTATCAATATCAAAAAAGCACAATTCTTAGCACCACACGAAATGCGCCATATTTTGCATAAGTGTTTGGAAGCTGGAAACGACAAACTCATTCTTTGTGAACGTGGTTCAGCATTTGGCTATAACAACTTGGTTGTAGATATGCTTGGCTTTGATATCATGAAAGAAATGAATGTACCCGTATTCTTTGATGTAACGCATGCATTACAAACGCCTGGTGGACGTGCTGACTCTGCTGGTGGTCGCCGTGCTCAAATTACGACTTTAGCGCGTGCAGGTATGGCAACAGGTTTAGCGGGTCTGTTCTTGGAAGCACATCCAGAACCTGAAATTGCAAAATGTGATGGACCGTGTGCTTTGCGTTTATCTCAGCTTGAGCCATTCTTGGCGCAATTAAAAGAATTGGATACTTTAGTTAAAGGATTCAAAAAGTTAGATACCCATTGATGTAATTGTTTACATCTTATTTTCATTCAACAGAGGAATTGTTCATGAGCCAAATCGTTGACATCCGCGCACGTGAAATTTTGGACTCTCGTGGTAACCCAACCATCGAAGCAGACGTTATTTTAGAATCTGGGGTTGTGGGTCGTGCATGTGCACCATCTGGTGCTTCGACTGGTTCTCGTGAAGCTTTAGAACTTCGTGATGGCGACAAAGCACGCTATTTAGGTAAAGGTGTTAAAAATGCGGTTAATAACGTAAACACTTTAATCCGTGATGCTTTAGTGGGTAAATCAGTATTTGAACAAAAAGACATCGATAACACGATGATCGAGCTTGATGGTACTGAAAACAAAGAAAAACTAGGTGCTAACGCAACTCTAGCTGTTTCTTTGGCTGCTGCTCGCGCTGCTGCTACTGAAAAGAAAACTCCTCTTTTCCAATACATCGCAGACTTGCGTGGTCAAACAACTTTGAGCATGCCAGTGCCAATGATGAACATCATTAATGGTGGTTCACATGCAGACAATAACGTTGATATTCAAGAGTTCATGATTGAGCCAGTTGGTTTCACTTCATTCTCTGAAGCATTACGTGCAGGTGCTGAAATCTTCCATTCTCTAAAATCAGTTTTAAACAAGAAAGGTTTAAACACTGCTGTAGGTGATGAAGGTGGTTTTGCTCCGAACTTACGTTCAAATGAAGAAGCTATCACTGTTATTCTTGAAGCGATTGGTCAAACGGGTTACAAAGCGGGTTCTGACATTATGTTAGCACTTGACTGTGCATCTTCAGAATTTTACAAAAATGGTCAATATATTCTTGCAGGTGAAGGTAATAAAGCATTCACAAGCAACCAGTTCTCTGATTATTTAGCTGGTCTTGTAAACCAATATCCAATCATTTCAATTGAAGATGGTCTTGATGAGTCTGACTGGGAAGGTTGGAGTTACTTAACATCAATCCTTGGTGACAAAATCCAATTGGTTGGCGACGATTTATTCGTAACTAATCCTAAAATTTTACAACGTGGTATTAATGAGAAAGTCGGTAACTCAATTCTGATCAAATACAACCAGATTGGTACATTGACTGAAACTCTAGATGCAATTTACCTTGCGAAAGCGAATGGTTATAGCACTGTAATTTCACACCGTTCAGGTGAAACTGAAGATTCAACTATTGCTGACTTGGCTGTAGGTACAGCAGCTGGTCAAATCAAGACGGGTTCACTATGCCGTTCTGACCGCGTAGCGAAATATAACCAATTACTTCGTATTGAAGAATTAACGAAAGCAGTTTACCGTGGTAAAGCTGAATTCAAAGGTCTAAACTAAGGTCATTTATCTATGTTGAACACTTCTGATCATCGTTCTTTACAAAAGAGAGAAACTCTGCAAATTCATAATCATATAGAATTTGCAGATAATCTTCTTTTAAGAAGGGTGTAGGAGTTTTTCATGATAGAAATGTTTCGATCGACCTCGAGTAAATTGATTCTAGTGCTTGTCATCGCTTTGGTGACAAGTTTACAGTATCAATTTTGGCTAGGTGAGGGAGGGTATTTTCCTCATCAAGCCTTGACTCAACAGATTAAGCAACAAGCAGAAGTGAATACGGAGCTTAAAGAGCGCAATCGTATTTTAGCAGCCGAAGTTTTCGACTTAAAAAATGGAACGGAAGCGATTGAAGAACATGCACGTTTGGATTTAGGTTTGGTTAAACCTAATGAAACTTTTGTGCAGATGAGCACAATTAGTACGCATTATAAACCGATTTATATTGATCCAAATGCAAAAATAGATGCAGCAACAAATGAAAACCCAGACTAAGCTGTGGGCGGTTGTTCCAGCCGCAGGTTCTGGCAGTCGTTTTTCGAAATCTGAACTAAAACAATATCAATATATTCAAAATCGTACTGTGCTTGAGCATACAGTTAATCGATTAAATACACTGGATTTAGCTGGTTGTGTACTTGCAATCGGTGAGAATGATAATTTTGCTAGAACACTTTCTTTTGATCATAAAGAGAAAATACATTTTTGTTTAGGTGGAGTCGAACGAGTAAATTCTGTGCTCAATGCATTAATTTACTTATCTGATATCGCGGATGAAAATGATTGGGTATTGGTGCATGATGCAGCCCGACCTTGTGTTACGCGTGCTAATTTAGAGCAATTGGTTAATTCTGCAATACAAAATAATCAAAGTGCAATTTTGGCTATTCCAGTACGTGATACTTTAAAACAAGTGCGTGTTGAACATCAGATTGAAAAAACTGTAAGTCGTGAGTTGTTGTGGCAAGCACAAACGCCACAGATCGCAAAATTAAAAATATTAAAAAATGCGCTTGAAACAGCATTGATAGATCATATGACGATTACTGATGAAGCAAGTGCATTAGAATACGCTGATTTTCCTGTACAAGTAGTACAAGGTCGTTCAGACAATATTAAAATTACTTATCCTGATGATTTAGAACTTGCACAGTTAATTCTTCAATCACAGATTCGTTTTTAATTTTAGATTGAAATAGCCTAAGTAAATTTTATTTTATACTTTTACATCATTCTGAATGACAATAAAATGATGATTTGTTAGATTAAAAAAACATAATTTATAATGGGTTAACAAATGAAAAAATTATTAATCTTAAGTCTTTTTACTTTTTCTTTAGTAGGATGTGCTTCTACACCATCAGAAACTTCAAACACTGTACAGGAAACGATACGTTATTCATCAAGTCCTTGTTTTGGTGCTTGTCCAATTTATTCGGTAGAAATCTCACCTTCTGGAACAGTGAATTTCAATGGTAAGCAATATACTAAAGTGACGGGTACTCAGACGTTAACAATAGATCCTTCGGTATATAAAAAATTACAACAGGAGTTGAAAACTTATCGTCCAGAAACAGGTGCAAACGTTAAAACAACTGGCTGCCAGCAAACAGCAACTGATCAACCGAGTGCATATTTTGTTTGGATTCGACCAGATGGAACAACAACGAAATTAAGTCACTATACTGGTTGTATTTCACCAGCAAATATAGAATTAAATAAACTGATTGATAAACTTCCTAAATTGATTGGTATCGAAGATTTAGTACGCTAATGTCTATGAGGCTAAAATAGATAAATTTGTCATTTATTTTAGCTCAAGTATAAGTAGAATCATGCGGAGGAGTCTTAAATGACAGCTTTTACAATCATGAAAATGAGTATGCAAGAAGAAGATTATCCTCCAAGTCTTGCTGTAGAAGCATTCCGCAATGCGTTCAAGCAAGCCAGTCTTCGACTGTGGTATTGTGAAAAATCATCTTTTATTGGAACCATCGTTGAGAGGTGAAATTGGTATCATTAAAAATAGATCAAAATGTCATAAAATTCAATAAAAACAGGCTGTTGAACATTTTAATGCGACAAATTAAGTCTAGAATTCGAATGGTTTGGGATGGGAAAAGCAAAATTAAAGATGATTTGTTACTCTGGCATATCAAGGCATATTTCAGATTTAAATCTTCAAATGGTGAAAAATCAGCATTTTTCTGAAATTTAAGGAGCAGAATTACGCAAGCTAAATTATATTGTAAATGATTTTTCTATTTGATTTGTTAAGTGAGCATTGGCTGAATTTGAATGGAAATTCTGTAACAATAAAGCGCTTTAATTATTATACTTAATAATATAATATAAAAATATATAATGTTTTTGCGGATCAATTATGTCTAGCATTATTTCTGCTTTAATCGGTGGTGGAATTTTAGGGCTTGCAGTCGTTGGCTATTTATATGTGAATGGTCGCATTACAGGTATTAGTGGGTTGCTGTCTCAATTATTACAACCCAAGCTATTGGTTCGAAGCTCGGCTATGTGGTTCTTATTGGGGTTACTGATCACGCCATTTATATACCAGATCTTTGTAACACCAGACATTGTTATTAAATCATCTCCAATTGGATTGATTATTGCTGGTTTATTGGTTGGTTTTGGTACTCGTTTGGGTTCAGGTTGTACAAGTGGGCATGGGATCTGCGGGATCAGCCGCCTATCTATACGCTCCATGATTGCTACAGTTACATTCATGTTAGCTGGAATAATAACTGTATATGTTATTCGTCATATCTTTGGAGCTGCGCTATGAAGAATGCACTTGCTTTTGTATTTGGTAGCTTGTTTGCGCTAGGCTTGCTGGTTTCAGGAATGTCTAATCCTGAAAAAGTTTTAGGTTTTCTTGATATTTTTGGAAAATGGGATATCAGTTTGATGTTCGTGATGATGGGTGCAATCATTGTGGCTATTCTTCCATTTCAAAAAGCGATTCGAAATCCGAAAACAATTTTTGGTGAAGAAATATCATTACCAATCAGTACTCAAATTGATAAAAAATTAATAGTTGGGTCGACTCTTTTTGGAGTTGGTTGGGGCATTGCCGGAATCTGTCCTGCACCTGCAATTACATTAATCGGATTAGGTTATTCTCAAGTATGGTATTTTATTATCGCGATGTTGTTTGGTATGTTTGTACATCGTTTATGGTCCGAACGATAGGCTGCATGATTTAATATGCCATCTTTCATCAAGTCGCATCTAAGAGATGTGGCTTGATCATTAAAATTAGATAGAATTTTTAGCCCCAAAATTTTATTGCGTAAAAGTATTACAAAAACTATTTTGTCTTTTTAAGAATATCCATTGTCCTAAATTGGAAACTCAGCTTCTAAAGAATATTGAATCATAGAACCAACCAAAGATAAATTTGTGAGGTTACTATATGAATGCTATTCATCAGATCGAAACTAATGCTTCAAAGTTTAAAGATAAAAAAAGAAAGTTATGGATGTTAGGTCTTGTTATTCCAAATATTGCAAATGCTGCGATGTTAGGTTACCAATTTGGACCGAAGTGTACCAAGAAATTTTTTGCAGCCGCAGGGCCAATTGCATTACATGGTCTGATTCCAGTTATTGATAAATTTCTAGGTGAAGACTCGGAGAACCCTCCTGAAGAGGCAATAGCTGAATTAGAAGCAGACCCTTATTATGCAAAAATTGTGAATCTTTATATCCCATTACAATATATTGCAAATATTTATGGCAACTATATTGCCAGTCGGGATTCGACACCACTCTCTGATCGTATTCTGATTGGAACAACACTGGGTTTAGTGAATGGCGTCGCAATTAATACCGCACATGAGTTAAGTCATAAATCTGGAAAGTTACAACACTATTTATCGCATTTGTGTTTAGCACCCACAGGTTACAATCACTTTCGCATTGAACATCCTTATGGGCATCATTTGCGTGTCGCAACGCCAGAAGACCCAGCTTCATCACAATTTGGTGAGTCTTTTTGGAAATTTTGGCCGAGAACAGTGAGTGGTAGTTTTAAATCGGCAATTGAAATTGAAACCAGACGGTTAGAGAGAAAAGGCTTATCTTTTTGGTCAATCCATAATGAACTGCTACAAGGCTGGGCAATGTCTGCCGCTTATCATGGATTAATGCTCAAAGTGTTTGGCAAAAATATTATTCCTACCCAAATCACGCAATCACTCTATGGGATTACGCTATTTGAAGCGGTTAACTATATGGAGCATTATGGTTTAAAACGACAAAAGCTAGAAAATGGTCGTTATGAAAGAACCATGCCTGTACATAGTTGGAATAATAACAGCTTATTCAGCAATATTTTGTTGTATCAACTACAGCGTCATTCAGATCACCATGCTTATCCAACACGTAGTTATCAAGCATTACGTCATTATAAAAATGTACCGCAATTGCCAGCAGGATACACAAGCTTATTTTTACAAGTGTTTATACCCTCATATTGGTTTAGTATTATGGATAAGCAGGTGATTAATTATTACCAAGGGGATATTGATAAGATCAATGTCTATGAGCCAGCGAAAGAAACTGTTCTGCAAAAATATAATCAATATTTTCAAGCTCAAGCAACTGAGGCGCTCTAAACATGAAAAAATATCAATGTATCGTATGTGGATGGATTTATGATCAATCTCTAGGTCTGCCAGAAGATGGCATCAATGCAGGCACTGCGTGGGAAGATATTCCTGAGAGTTGGACATGTCCAGACTGCGGGGTATCTAAAGCAGATTTTGAGATGGTTGAAATCTAAAGTAGAAAGAAGCGGCAAGAACAAAACCTTGCCGTTGATCTATAAAGAAATTACAAAAATGAATAATCAAATCCCGTATATCCCAGCAAGATATTATTTCAAGATACTTGATATACTAGAGTCGAGAAATATTACGACTGAAGAAATATTATCTGAAATAAATATTGATCTAAAAAAATATTTAAGTTTACCTGACATGAAAATGAACCAAGAACAGGTCGAAAAATTCATTTCATTTTGTCTAAAGTTTCCACGTAATTATGATCTAGCATTTGAATTAGGGCATTCTTTAAAAGTGAGTTCGCATAGTTTAGTTGGCTACGCGATTCTAACCTGTGAAAACTTAGAGCAAGCACTGATTTATATTTCTAAATATTTTTCTTTGATTATCCCTAGTTTTAAACTTTCATATTTTTATCATACCGATCAATCAATGGAATTGATTTGTGAGCCTGTGATTCAAATAGATACTTTATCTCTAAACTTCCATCTTGAGGCGATTGCGGTCGCTTTGCATTGTACGATTCATGAGTTGGTTGAGAATAGGTTATTGCCATATCATATTTTTATGTCAATCAATGAGCCGTTACATGGCTATCGCTATGCACATCTAAGCAAAGTGAAATTTCACTTTAATACTTTGAAAAAACCAAGCCTTAGAGTGCAATTGAGTGAAAAACTGATTAAACAAAAGCTACGTCTAGCTGATGAAGGAACACGTAAAGCGATTGAACTAAAGTGTCAGGAACAAATATATGAGATTAAGAACAATATTGATTTGGTGGTTTGGCTCAAACAACTATTTTTAAACTCTTCTGAAATTCCGAGTCTAGAAGACTGTGCAAAATTATTGAATATTTCGAGTAAAACACTACAAAGGAATTTAAAAGAGAAGGAGACCTCATATCAGGAATTAAAAAACACGGTCATTATTGATAAAGCCAAACAGATGCTGATTTCTTCTAATAAAAGCATGATTGAGATAGCTGAGGAGTTAGGTTACGCATCTGCTTCTAATTTTTCTCGCTCATTTAAGTTTTTTGTCGGTATTGCACCAACGATTTATCAAAAAAAGTATCACAATTTATAATTGATATTTTAATTTTTCGATCAAGACGTTTTTGAATGGTGTAATACAATTACACCATGTATTTAAAGAAATTGAGAATTTATCATCTTAATTTTTAGGTGGTATAAACGACATTGCACATTCTGCTAATGCTGTAATGGTTAAACTTGGGTTAACACCTAAATTTGCCCCTAGCATTGCACCATCAATAATGTACATATTTTTATAATTAAACACGCGATTTTGTGCATCGATCACACCTTCTTCAGCCGAAGTTGCCATAGCGCAGCCACCCATGCAATGTGCGGTAAAGGGAATATTAAATAGTATTTCAGTTTTGGTTGTCATAGGATGCCCATTAAACATTTTGGCAACTTTTTCAGTAAAGGCATTTGCCTGCGGAATATAAACAGGTAAGGGCTGACCGTGTGAAGACAATGTTTTGCTAAAAGGCCACCACCAGTTTCTTTTTAATTTCATTTGAATTGATGCATCAACCGTTTGCATGACCAAAAAAATAAGCGTCTGTTTTGCAAAACCAAAAGGATTATTCATTTTCAAGAAGATTAGCGGATGACAGATCAATGCCCATAACCATAACAAAATGCGTGAAAAACCTGGTTTTCCACCGACGAGGTGAGTTGTAAGCAAACCCATTCCATCTGAACCTCGTTGATAGCGAGTTGCTTCGATATGAGTATTATGATCAAGATAAATGCTTGAACCGATTGCTACACCTTGACTCATATCGACACGCTGATCAAAGAAACGAACGCCTAAAATGGACTCAGCATTGGTTCTGACTTGTGTGCCTAATTGCTTGGAAATGTTGGGTAAAGTTTTATTATCTTTGAGACGTAGCAACAATTCTTGTGTTCCAAGAGATGAAGCTGAAAAAATGACGTTTTTAACCTGCCAAATTCGCTTATTTCGCTGTCCCCACTGAGTTGAATGAATTGTGGTCACAGTATAGCCATCACTTCCATCGACTTTATTGTTTAAAGGGCGAATATCAATGACCTTTGTTTCAGCAAAAACTTTCGCGCCTTGTTTTTCAGCAAAATATAAATAGTTTTTATCTAGGGTATTTTTAGCATTATGTTTACAGCCCGTCATACAACCGCCACAAGCAGTACAGGTTGCGCGATCTGGACCTTTTCCATCGAAATAAGGATCGGGATAGGTTTTACCGCCTTGTTCACCTTGAGGGGGGAAGAAGGTTGCAACTCGTGTTGGTCTAAAGGTATGCCCAACACCAACAGCATCTCCCATTTTCTTGAGCATATGATCAGCAGGTCCAAATATTTTATTGTCCGTTACCCCCAACATTCTTTCTGCTTCAGCAAAATATTGGGGCATATCTTCTTTTAAGTGTGGGATTTTTCCCCAAGTACCTTCACTCCATACACTACTAGGAGGAACTAATAATGTATTGGCATAGGTGATAGAACCACCGCCGACAGCATTGCCACAGATAATTGCAACATGCTTAAAAATACGTAAATTAAAAAACCCAAAGAAATTTATAGCAGGACGCCAAATCCATTTTGGGGTATTCCAATTGGTTTTAGGAAAATCTTTCGCTTCCCAACGTTTTCCCATTTCCATCACTGCGACGGAATATCCTTTTTCTGAAAGTCTATGTGCTGAGACACTTCCTCCAAATCCTGAACCAATAATGAGATAGTCAAAGTCATAATCGTCTTTAATCATTTGGGAAAACTCCTATATTTCAGCGATTTAAAATCTATCTGTGAGTTTGAATAATGACCATTTTTAAAGACTTTTTTGAAAAATGGAGTCGTATTAAAAGTGAGATAGATGAATAAGCTGAAAATTTCCATTGAATGGTTTTAAAAGTTCATCCTGATTTATTATTTTGTTGTTTGCATAGCAGAAAAAGACAATCAATATTCATAAAGTGACATAAAATATTTTAGTGAAATTGAAATAGCCTAAGTGAATTTTGGTAATTTCAAATAAATCAAAAGAAACCAAAGAAAAATAAAAAATTCTACAATAAGAACAAGCTATGCTAAAACTACATTTCATTTTAGAACTTGATGAAAATAAGATTATTCAATGACCATCATTTAGCAATTAAAGTTAATATATTCTTTATCTTAATTTAAGTAATATTAAATAAATATTTGAAATATATTGCTTATTTTTTTATTTTGTATAAGTCTTAATAAACGATTTTTTATTAATAAAAAATACTGAGGACTATTAAATTGGCATATTTAACTAAAGCATTAATTAAACAAGATATCGCAGGGGATTTAAAGGAAGAATGTAATGCACATTTGGATACTTTGATTGCTCTCGCAGATGCAAAAGCTGAATACTATGCGGAAAAGATAAAAAGTGATTTACTTTCAGCCGGTTGTGGAAATGATAAATCGTTTCCTCTACATTGCATACAATCATTTACTTATCACACCAAGGCTTATAAGGCTGAAGATGAAAAATCTATTAGTAATGTCGTCAAAGACTCAATTAAGGGATTTATTCATGAAAGTAAGACAGAAACGGTAACTACTATACTGTCGGAATATGTAAAAACCTTGTTCGGCTCATCTGGTCAAGCAGAACATAAAATTCAAAGATATTTTGTAATTTTGGAAGGTGTTTCAATTATTCGATTAGATTTTGTTGGCTGGTCTCGTGTAGTGAGCCAATCTTTAATAAAAACTAAATGCGAAAAGATAGGTACGTTTGTTCTCTATAGATCTATAGTTGATATGAGTAAAGTTTCGATAAATGACTTCATTTCTGTTTATCAAGAAACAATTAGGGCTGAGAATGAAGGTATTAGCACTAGAGAGATAATCCAAAAATGCCAAGAGTTGTACTATCTCTTTAAAACTTCAAACATACCTAGAAGTTTGTATGAGTCTGAGGCAGTTCCATCAAATGATGAAAATGAATCGTTAGAAACAACCAAAGGTTATGAAGATACTGAGGTTTTTAGGAAAAACCTAACATTACTCTAAATATGATACTTACGATAGCATGGTAATCATTAAGTTGTGGAACAGATTACAGCACATTAAATTAATCTAAAGTTTATCAAAAGTTAAAATTTACAAAGATAAAATGCTTTATTTATTAGATAAAGCTATGATAGGTTAAATGTATCGAAACTATGATCAAGTTGAATTTAATGAATAGTTTGTTAAATAAAACAAATACGACCACCACAACCTCAAAAAAGGCTGTGTGGGATTTTTATTAATTTGACGTAACTTAATAAGATAATCAAACCCAGTCAATAATGGCTGGGTTAATTTTTTCTCGGCTGATTATTGCATTTTTAAGAGAAAGAAAATGGATAAACAAAGTTTTAAATCAAAATCGGCTTTACTTGTAATTGACATGCAAAATGGTCTATTTAAGGGAAATGTGAATCCGCACAAAGCTCAACTCATCCTTTCAAACATCAATAGGCTTATTGAACATCAGCGTTTAAATGAAATGCCTATTATATTTATTCGCCATGTTGGCGAGAGAGGTACACCGTTAGATCCAGAATGCCTGAATACTCAATTAATTGATGATTTACAATTTGATCCAATTAAAGATTTAGTCATTGAGAAGAAGTACCCAAGTTGTTTTAAAAATACTTTTTTAAAAGAATTATTAAACAAACTGTTTGTTGATGAAGTCTTAATTACAGGAATGAAAACAGAGTATTGTATTGACACAACTGTTAGAATAGCTTCTGAGTATGGCTATAAAGTCGTTTTAGCCTCTGATGCACACACTACATTTGATTCAGCGATTTTAAATGCTGGGGAAATGATCAGCTATCATAACCAAATATTAAATAATGTATTTGCTAAGGTGCAAACTTCAGAGGAATATATAACTTTAATTTGAACAAAAAATTAAATTGGGAAGCCCAGCCAATACAGTAGTTATTGGCGGTGCTTTTTACTTTGACCTATCAAATTGAGCTTTATAATTTTATGGATTGTTAATACAAATGTATTTTTTTTAATGATAACTGCATTGACTTCAAATCTAGTTCTGTAAAGCAGTTTTCTCTTCCTATCAAAACTCAATCAAACAAAAAGATATTTAGAATATTTTGCGGAAATTTTGTGAAGATCGTTTTGAGCATAAAAAGAGCTAAGCAAGAAACTTGAAAATTCTATAAAATAATGAAAAATTTTACTCAATTTTAAAATTGGTTCTGTATATAAATGACTTATATAGAAATAGAAACTCACCCATTACAACCATTTTTGCCACATAATGCCAAACTACTGATGTTAGGGAGTTTTCCACCACCTCAGAGCCGATGGAAAATGGATTTTTACTATCCAAACTACCAAAATGATATGTGGCGTATATTTGGGCTCATTTTTTTCGAAGATAAAGATCACTTCTTAGATTTGCCAAATAAGCGTTTTAAAGAACAACAAATTCTTGATTTTCTCACAGAAATTGGAGTAGCAATATTTGATACTGCTTATCAAGTGAAACGACTGCAAGGCAATGCTTCTGATAAATTTTTAGAAATTGTTACGGCAACTGATTTATCACAATTGCTTGGGCAAATTCCGATGTGTCATACGATTATGACCACAGGAGATAAAGCAACTGATACTTTGATGCAGCATTTTCCTGAACAAATAAACAAACCAATGATTGGGCAATCAGTAGAAGTGAATTATGCCAATCGTGAGCTAAATTTGTACCGCTTACCATCATCCTCACGAGCATATCCGTTGGCATTAGATAAAAAAGCGGATGCTTATAAACAATTTTTTCAAACTATTGGGTTGCTTTAAATATATTAAAAATAGGGGAATTACATGAATGATGTATCTAGTCCAATTGATTTAAGAAACTACGAAGATGCTTTTGAATGGCAAGAAACGGCGAATATAAAACGCCCATGGCGAAAAGATTTTTTTGATTATTATGTAGAGTTGATGAAAACTAATCGTTCTGATCCATGCCATATATTAGAATTAGGTTCTGGTCCAGGTTTCCTAGCTCAACATTTATTGTCGCAATTAGATCATATCGAATATACGGCGTTTGATTTTTCTGAAGTGATGCATCAGCTCGCACAAGAAAAATTGAATAGCTCAGAACAATCACGAGCAAAATATTTTGTTGGAAATTTTAAAGAATCTAATTGGCAAAATACTTTAGATCGAAAATATGATTTTATTATCATCCATCAAGCCCTACATGAACTTCGACATAAACAATATGCAGCTAATTTTCATAAGATCATCAGAATGTTGTTGAATCCTAATGGCATCTATCTAGTTTGTGATCATTTGTGCGCTCCCCATGCAATGCAAAATAATCAACTCTATATGAATAAACAAGAGCACTTGGATGCGTTTAGTCAGGCATCTTTTCAAGAGATCAAGATGCCATTGGAAATAGAAGGGCTATGTTTATTCGAAATGAGTTTGAGTTAAATTAAATGCTCCATCATTTTTGGATATTTAATCCAGCGAAAGTCGTTAATTTTGATGTCACGAACATGTGTAAATTCAGACCAGATAAGTTGACTTCCTTTTGTCCACTGTAATGGTTGAATACGGCGAGCTATCGCGAATCGTTCTTCTCTATTTGCTGGGCGTAAGTCTCCGATCTCTACATATAAGCGTACACCAGGATAATCTGTGAAGCTACCTTGAATGAGTGAGCTTAACCAAAACCATTTACTACTATTGATTGCTTGAATACATGCCTTTGAGTTTTTATTTAAATTAGTACTTAATTTTTCTGTGAAAGTATCAAAAAAGTAACCTGTTTGATCCGTATTTAAAAAAACTGTGCCGATAGGTGTAATTGAAGGTTGACCAAATTGATCGACTGTTGCGATCGAGGAATGTAGGGAAGCCTTTTGTGCTGCTTTGAATACTTGTTGGATGTTTTTCCAATCTTTTTCTGAAATCATCGTTTTATCCTTGTTATTGTTTATTCATATAATAATTAGCATATATAGGCTTAAACAAAATAGTCTTTAGTTGTGAGTAACTTGTCAATTTAGTCAATCAGAATAGATTGATCAATATATTACATCATCCACTCAATTGGAAAATAGGAAACAAACTTGGTACTAAATCTTTGAAACTTGGTACTTTCAGGATCACGGTAATGTTTTACGATTTCGCCATTTTGTTTATGTTCATACCAAATGATATTGCCATTTGAGTCAAGTTTAAGTTGATAAGCAACTTGAAGTAAGTGTTGATCAAGTAATGTCGTAATTTGATTTTGTAGCTGATCGGATTCAACCACTAAACCGACTTCGGTGTTTAAATAAGCTGATCTTGGGTCAAAATTAAATGACCCAATAAAAACCTTACCATCTACATCAAAAAACTTGGCATGTAAACTCGAACGATTTTTACCTTTTACGGGGATCACACTACCTGTTGCGATTTCGTACCATGTTCGCTTTGTTCGCTCAATATTGGGTTTAAATTCGTAAAGCTGAACTCCATTTTGCAAGAGTGGTTTACGATATTTACTATAAAACGAATGAACGACAGCAACGTCATTTGCAACTAAACTATTTGTTAGTACACGAACTTCAATCCCATTGTTCGAAAGTTGGCTTAAATATTCTGTTCCACGTTGTGTCGGAACAAAATAAGCAGAAACCAGTTCCATATGCTGTTCGGGCTTACCTAAGATTTTGAGCATTTGAAACGAAATCAGTTCTTGATCTTTTGCCTGACCTAAAATTTTATTGGGATGATCGGCAACGAAATGTGCCTTTGCCCATTGAATAGGATAATGCTGAAGGCGTTCTTTTAAAAAGTCTTGTGCAGATTCAAGTTTATTTTCTGTCCAAGTATTGGTCTGATCAAGTTGTTCAAATTTTTCTCTAAGCTGCTTGAGCTGTTCAGGTTGCCCAATACCGATCAATTGTGTAGTTGAATAACTTAAATCATTCTCCCAAAATTCTTTAAAACTTTGTCCCGCATGATCAACCGCGCTGCCATAGAATAAAATATCCATATCACTAAATTGAAAATAATTACTGGCTTCAAAATACTCACTACTGATATTGCGTCCACCTGTAATGGCAATTGCATCATCGGCGATCAGCAGTTTATTGTGCATACGATGATTAATTTTGTTTAATCGGAATAGATAATCTATGACTCTAAGATGTCTAAATTTATAGGGATTGAAAATCCTAATGTCAAAGTTCGGATGCTGTGAGAGTGCCCTCAAAGTTTTATCTAGTTTTATGCCATTCTGATCATCAATTAATAGCCGAATTTTTACACCTCTATCAGCCGCATCTAATAGTTCATGCAGCATAAGATTGCCAATCGCATCATCTTTCCAAATATAATATTGTAAATCAATCTGATATTTGGCATTTCGAATCAAGTGGATACGAGAAGCAATGCTGAGAAAAGCATCATCAAGCGCTAAAAAGGCAGTCAAACCCTGTTTAATATTGAGATCAGCTTGAGGATCATTCATCCACTTTGTTTTCACTGGCAAAGCATCACTTCGTTTAGGATTTTGATTAGGCGGCAAAGCACAGGCACTTAAACTCAATACCATAACAATCCATATCGTTTTAAGGTGGTATAGATTCTTTATCATTTTTATCGTGAAATGTTGTCTACTTATGTAAAGATAGCACTACATCTACTTGAAGATGTTGAATATCAGCATAAAATCAGTTAACTGTTACACAAACATAAAACATGACTATAAGGATGAAGGTATGAAATCTCGTGCAGCCGTTGCTTTTGCCGCAGGTGAACCATTACAGATTGTAGAGCTTGATGTTGAACCACCAAAAGCTGGTGAAGTCCTGATTAAAATTACCCATACAGGTGTATGCCATACCGACGCATTTACTTTATCTGGTGATGATCCCGAAGGTGTTTTTCCAGCAGTTCTCGGACATGAAGGAGCTGGTATCGTAGTTCAAGTAGGTGAAGGCGTTATGAGTGTTGCCGTGGGTGATCATGTCATTCCACTCTATACCGCTGAGTGTAAAGAATGTTTATTTTGTAAATCAGGTAAAACCAATTTATGTGTTGCGGTTCGTGCAACTCAGGGTAAAGGCGTAATGCCTGATGGTACAACGCGATTCTCTTATAATGGTCAACCTGTTTATCACTATATGGGCTGTTCAACTTTTAGTGAATATACCGTTGTTGCTGAAGTATCTTTAGCAAAAATCAATCCCGAAGCAAATCCTGAACAAGTCTGTTTGCTTGGTTGTGGTGTAACGACTGGTATTGGTGCAGTACATAACACTGCTAAAGTTCAAGAAGGTGATAGTGTTGCGGTATTTGGTTTGGGGGGGATTGGTCTTGCCGTTGTGCAAGGTGCACGCCAAGCTAAAGCTGGACGTATTATTGTGATTGATACCAATCCTGAAAAATTTGAATTGGCAAAACAATTTGGTGCAACTGACTTTTTAAATCCAAAAGATTATGAGCAACCGATTCAGCAAGTAATTGTTGAAATGACAGGTTGGGGTGTTGATCATTCTTTTGAATGTATTGGAAATACTAATGTCATGCGCTCTGCATTAGAATGCGCACATCGCGGTTGGGGACAATCAGTGATTATTGGCGTTGCTGGTGCAGGACAGGAAATTTCAACTCGCCCATTCCAATTGGTGACAGGTCGTAAATGGATGGGAACTGCTTTTGGTGGGGTAAAAGGGCGTTCTCAATTACCAAAAATGGTTGAAGATGCAATGAACGGTGAAATCCAACTTGCGCCATTTGTGACCCATACCATGCCGTTAGAAGAAATTAATGACGCTTTTGATCTAATGCACGAAGGTAAGTCGATTCGTACAGTGATTCATTTTTAATTGTGAATGTTTAGATTTGATGATGTGTAGCGCATCATCAAATCTTTGAGTATAAGTTGATGTCCAAACCACGTTTAAAATTACATGTCCGAATCTTAGCTGAGGAGCAAATTGCTTTTGGTCCGGGTAAAGCTGAATTACTCGAAGCAATTCAACGTACAGGCTCAATTTCTCAAGCTGCAAAATCGATGAATATGAGTTATCGTCGTGCTTGGCAACTTGTAGATACCATGAATCAATGTTTTCATTCACAGCTTGTTGAAACACAAACTGGTGGTACGCACGGTGGCGGTGCATTAGTAACAGAGCTAGGGCAAATGGTATTAAAAAAATATAGAGCAATGGAACAACAAGCTATTCAAACTTTAGCATCAGAGTTTGAGGCATTATCGAGCTATCTAAAATAAAACAATAAATTATAAGAATAATTGATTAAATATGAATTTGAGCAACTTTTGATAAACAAAGAATACTATTTGCTAAATCATGGAGCATTTGCATTAAAACAAAGCCTTTTAAGCACCAAGATGAAAATTAGAAACAATAGTATATCTATAAAATAATATAAGCATATGATTTAGATATATAAAATAAATTGGCATGGATTCTGCATTTTAAAATTCAAACTTGTATACAAGATGGGATTCATAAAATGCATGAAGTAAAAACTTTAGGTTGGACAATTTCAGAGTGGCAAACGGCTTATTCGAAAAATGAAATCCAACTCAATACTTTAAAAGATTTAGTTGCATTAATTGATCCTCAAGACAATGCATGGATTTCAATTGCGACGGTAGAACAAATTGAACAGCAAATTCAAGTTCTCAATGACTTAAGTAAAGAAGCTGAAGGTTTAGCAAAACAACTTCCACTCTACGGCGTTCCATTTGCAGTTAAAGATAATATTGATGTTGCAGGGTTTGTAACTAGCGCAGCTTGTAAAGCTTTAACGACAGTTGCAGTACAAGATGCTGAAACAGTACGTTTGTTGAAGCAAGCGGGTGCAATCGTAATTGGAAAAACTAATCTTGATCAGTTTGCGACAGGCTTGGTGGGAACGCGTTCATCTTTTGGTGCTGTTGCAAATACTTTTAATTCTGAATATATCAGTGGTGGATCAAGTTCCGGTTCAGCAAGTGTGGTTGCGCGTGGATTTGTCCCATTTGCATTAGGTACAGACACCGCAGGTTCAGGACGTGTGCCCGCAGCGTTTAACAATATTGTGGGGCTAAAACCAACCAAAGGGCGGTTTTCAAATCGTGGTTTATTGCCTGCATGTAAAAGTCTAGATTGTATTTCGATCTTTGCTTTAACTGTTGCAGATGCAGACTTGGTTGCAAATATTTTAGAAGCATATGATCCGTTGGATAGTTATTCACGTAAGCATCCAAAGAATGTTCCAGCGCATTTCTCTAGTAAATTAAAATTTGCCATTCCAGAAAAACTAAATTTCTTTGGGGATGAGCAATCAGAAAAAGTTTTTCAGCAAAATGTCCAACTACTTGAATCATTAAATGCTGAAATTACTAAAATTGATTTTGCAGATTTCGAGCAACTGGCAGCGCAACTATATCAAGGTTCATGGGTGGCAGAGCGTACCGCAGCCATTGAAGATTTACTTAAAAGAAATACTGAAGATTTTGATCCAACGGTATTAGAAATTATTAAAAACGGCGAAAAATATTCAGCGGTGGATGCTTACAATGCAGAATATTTAAAACAAGATTTAGCTCGTAAAATCCAACAAAAATTGGCTGACTTTGATGCCTTAATTGTTCCAACCGCACCCACAATTTATACCATTGAGCAGCTTCAACAAAACCCGATTGAATATAACGCTCATTTGGGAACCTACACTAACTTCACCAACTTGGCAGATCTGAGTGCTTTGGCGTTGCCAGCAGGATTTAGAGCCGATCATTTACCATTTGGTATCACTTTAATTGCGCCAGCTTGGCACGATGCAGCATTAGTTCATTTTGGTAAAGCTTGGCAAAACTATCTTGCACTGAAATTAGGGGCATTGGATAAAACGCTACCTTTAAGCTCTGTTACGCCTATTTCTCCACATCATATTCGTGTTGCAGTCGTCGGGGCTCATCTAACTGGTATGCCGTTGAATTTTCAGCTTGCCACACGTGATGCCGTGCATATCGAAACCACCCAAACCTCTAAAAATTATGCACTTTATGCATTGAACGGTACTGTTCCGCCGAAACCTGGTTTAGCACGGCAGCAAGATGGACAAAGCATCATTGTAGAACTTTGGGATGTTCCAACCGCTCGATTTGGAGAGTTTGTTGCAGAAATTCCAACGCCTTTAGGGATGGGTAATGTCGAACTAGAAGATGGGCGTTGGGTGAAAGGTTTTATCTGTGAGCCTTATGGCATAGATGATGCTGAGAATATTAGTCATTTTGGTGGATGGAGAGCCTATATCCAGCATCGTAACAGCCAAGCAGTAAACACAGCGAATTAATTGGGGGAAATCATCATGTTTAAAACTGTACTTATTGCAAACCGTGGTGAAATTGCTGTTCGAGCGATTCGCACACTTAAAAAATTAGGTGTAACCAGTGTTGCTGTGTATTCGGATAGTGATCGTTATGCGCAACATGTTGAAGATGCTGATATTGCAATTGCATTAGATGGTTTAAAACCAGCCGATACTTATTTGAGTATTGAAAAATTGATTCAGGCAGCTAAAGAAACTGGCGCTGAGGCAATCTTTCCGGGGTATGGCTTTCTTTCTGAAAGTGCTGATTTTGCTCGTGCTTGCGAAGAAAATAATATTGCCTTTATGGGGCCAACAGCAGAGCAAATTCTGGAATTTGGTTTAAAGCATCGTGCTCGTGAATTAGCTGCCGCTGCCAATGTGCCAATGACTCCGGGAACTGGATTGCTGGATAGTCTAGAAGAAGCCCTTACGGAGGCAGATCGTATTGGTTATCCAATTATGCTAAAAAGTACTGCTGGCGGTGGTGGTATTGGTTTGACTCGTTGTGATACGCCGCAAGGCTTGACCGATGCTTACGAAAGTGTAAAACGTTTGGGAGAACAGTTTTTCAAGGATGCAGGCGTATTTATTGAATGCTTTATTGATAAAGCACGTCATGTTGAAGTACAAATTTTTGGTGATGGAAAAGGGCAAGTCGTTGCCTTTGGTGAGCGTGATTGTTCTTTGCAACGTCGTAACCAAAAAGTAGTAGAGGAAACGCCTGCCGCAAATTTACCTGAAGCGACACGTAAAAAACTACATCAGGCAGCGGTAGAACTGGGGAAATCCGTTAATTATCGTAGTGCGGGAACAGTTGAATTTATTTACGATGCCAATCGAGATGAGTTTTATTTTCTTGAAGTGAATACGCGTTTACAGGTTGAACATCCAGTCACTGAAATGGTGACAGGTCTAGACTTGATTGAATGCATGCTTAAAGTGGCTGCTGGTGATGAACTTGATTGGGCATATCTCAGCAATATTCAGCCGAAAGGGGCAGCGATTGAGGTTCGTGTTTATGCCGAAGACCCTGTGAAAAATTTCCAACCAAGTCCCGGTGTGCTGACAGAGGTTGCATTTCCAGAGGGTACACGTGTTGATACTTGGGTGAAAACGGGTACAGAGATTTCTCAATACTTTGATCCAATGATTGCCAAGATTATTGTACATGCTGATGATCGTGCCAGTGCTATTGAAAAATTAAAGCATGTATTGGCTGAAACTCGCTTAAATGGCATCAGCACAAACTTGGATTACGCACGTGCAATTGTTTCAGATCAGCGCTTTGAATCTATGCAAATTTGGACAAGAATGTTGGATGATTTTAATTACACACCAAACATGATTGAAGTGCTTCAAGCAGGAACTTTAAGTTCGATTCAAGATTATCCGGGTCGCACGGGCTATTGGGATATAGGTGTACCGCCATCGGGTCCAATGGATGATTATGCATTTCAGCTCGCCAATCGTATTGTTGGAAATGATGCTAAAGCCGCAGGTTTCGAGTTTACCTTAGTTGGACCAACATTAAAGTTTCATACAGATACGATTATTGCTTTGGCGGGTGCAAGTTGCACAGTGCTATTGGATGATAAAAAAATTGATTTTTGGCAACCAGTTGAAGTCAAAGCAGGTCAAATTCTAAAAATCGGTCAAGTTCAATCAGGTTGCCGTACATATTTAGCGGTACGAAATGGTTTGGATGTTCCTGTTTATTTAGGCAGTCGTTCTACCTTTGCGCTTGGTAATTTTGGTGGTCATGCAGGTCGTACCTTACGTGTCGGTGACATGATTAAAATGGTTGATCCAGCATTTGCGAGCACAGAGTTGCCACTTGCTCATGACGAACCACAAGCGTTGTCAGCTGAATTGATTCCTGAATACACTAACGAATGGGAAATTGCGGTGTTATATGGCCCGCACGGCGCACCAGATTTCTTTAAACCTGAATATGTAGAAGAGTTTTTTGCATCAGAGTGGACAGTTCACTTTAACTCAAATCGTTTAGGCGTGCGTTTATCAGGTCCAACGCCAAGCTGGGCACGAGAAAATGGTGGTGAAGCAGGTTTACATCCATCAAATGTACATGACTGTGAGTATGCGATCGGTGCAATTAACTTCACAGGCGATTTCCCTGTGATTCTGGCAAAAGATGGTCCAAGTTTAGGCGGTTTCGTTTGTCCTGTGACGATTGCCAAAGCAGAACTTTGGAAAGTGGGACAACTTAAAGCCGATGATAAAATTCGCTTTTACCCTATTAGTGTTGAACAAGCCAATGAACTTGAACGTCAGCAAATTGCAAATATCCAAAACTTCGCGGAAGCAAGTAAAGTTGTAGAAACGATCGAGCCAATACAAGAGGTTGTCAGTACGATTTTGGCACAACGTGAACCAACTGAATTGTCGCCAAAAACAGTGTATCGCCAAGCAGGTGATAGTTATATTCTCTTAGAATACGGCGAAAATGTTTTAGATTTGGCTTTACGTTTACGAGTGCATCAACTGATTCAAATGATTCGTGATGCAAAAATTGCAGGCGTATTGGAACTTTCACCAGGTGTTCGTTCACTACAGATTAAATATGATGGCTTAGTAATTTCGCAATCACAATTGATTGGTCAATTACTTCAACTCGAAGAAGAGATGGGAGATCTGAGCCAATTAAAAATCCCATCTCGTATCGTACATTTGCCGATGGCATTTGAAGATAGTGCGACTTTAGGCGCAGTTGAACGCTATCAAGAAAGTGTTTGCACTAAAGCACCGTGGCTACCAAATAACGTTGACTTTATCCAACGCATTAATGGTTTGGCAGATCGAAATGAAGTTAAAGATATTATTTTTGATGCGAACTATTTAATTCTTGGCTTGGGGGATGTGTATTTAACTGCACCTTGTGCTGTGCCAATTGATCCACGCCATCGTTTACTCAGTTCTAAATATAATCCAGCTCGTACCTTTACTGCTGAAGGAACTGTTGGAATTGGTGGTATGTACATGTGTATCTACGGCATGGATTCACCGGGCGGCTATCAATTAATTGGGCGTACACTACCAATTTGGAATAAGTTTAAGAAAAACAAACAATTTGGTGATAAACAATGGTTCTTACAATTCTTCGATCAAATTAAATATTTTGAGGTTACAGAAGAAGAACTCAATCAATGGCGTGCTGACTTTGAAAATGGTCGTGCTGAGATCAAGATTGAAGAAACAGAATTCGATTATGCGGATTATGTAAAATTCTTAGAGAATGAAGCTGAAAGTATTGCCGAGTTTAAAGCTAAGCAACAACAAGCATTCACAACTGAAGTGGATCGCTGGAAAGAGGAGTTTGCAGCTCAACCTGAAGAACAGATTCAAGAAAATAACCATGCTGATTACAGTCATTTAGCATCATTAAATGCATCGATGACAGGTAATATCTGGAAAATCTTTGTTGAACATGGTCAAGAGGTTAAAAAAGGTGAAACTGTTGCTATTATTGAAGCAATGAAAATGGAACTTCCTGTTTATGCAGAAGAGGATGGCATTGTAAAAGCCATTATTTGTAGAGCAGGGCAAACCGTACATAGTGGTGAACCACTGGTTTATATGGAATAAGGCAAGGTTGCATGAAAGAAACCAAAATAAAAACAACAAAAAGCTCAGACAATTTGTCTGAGCTGGTTTACCAACGCATCAAGAATGATATCTTTGATTTCAAACTGATGCCGGGTGAACGTTTCACTGAATCTGAAGTTGCAAAAGCTTATGATGTAAGTCGCACCCCAATCCGACAAGCACTATATCGTTTACAACAAGAGGGTTATGTTGATGTGAGTTTTCGTAGCGGTTGGCAAATCCGACCGCTTAATTTTCGCTATTATGAAGAACTTTACGATGTGCGGATCGTATTAGAAAAAGATTCGATTCGTAAACTTTGTCAGATTGATCATCAAAACTCGGTTGAATTATCTGTTTTAAAAGATTTATGGCTGGTTGAACCTCATCAATACCTAAAAGACATTAAACAACTCTCACAACAAGATGAAGATTTCCATTGCGCTTTAGTTCGTGCCTCTGGAAATAATGAAATGGCGAGAATTCACCGTGATTTGAGTGAGCGAATCCGCATTATTCGTCGCTTAGACTTCTCTAAAGATTATCGCGTTGAAGCGACTTATCAGGAGCATCAAAAAATACTAGGCTATATTTTTAATCGTAAAGTAGATGAAGCCATTCAGGCGATTGAAGCACATATTATGCAAAGTCGTGATGAAGTGAAAAAAATTACTTTACAGATGTTAGATTCGAGTCAGTTTTATTAGTCCAAATATTAGGTATAGTCATTGATAGTATTTAACTGTATAAATCTTAGTCTAGATTTAAATTAAAAAAACAATATGTGATTTAACTTAGTAAGGTAAGATTTTATGGTAATAAATAAACGTATTAAAAGAAAGGAAGGAGATATTGTACTCATAAAACTTCCAAATAATTCTTTTTGCTATGGTCGAGTTTTAGCTGACCCTTTATTAGCTTTTTATAATTTAAATACCTCTCAGCCTTTATTAGATATTGATCAAATTATTGAAAAAAATGTTTTATTTAAAGTTTGGGTAATGAAACATGCAATTACATCTAGTAGATGGGAAATTATAGGCAATCGTAACTTAGATTCGAATCTTATAAGTTCTTCTTTATTCTTTAAACAAGATATGCTTACTAAGGAGTTCACTATCTATGATTCAAGAACTAGTCTTGAGATTAGTGCAGGTTATGACGAGTGCAAAAGCTTAGAAAGAGCGGCTGTTTGGGAACCTGAACATATTGAGGATAGATTAAAGGATTTTTTTGAAGGTAATGCTAATAAATGGGTTGAAAGTTTAAAACCTAAGTTATAGGTAATTTTAAAAAATTTATCAAAACTCTCTTTTCTATGCCTAATCCTGCATAAAACTAACATCTTTCATGAATTTTCTATTTAATAATACAGATCACATTTCAAATCATCAGATGAAACATGATGAATGATCAAATACTTATTTCACTTTTTCTAAAACTCGTTGCTAAAGAAGGCTTCTTTGCTACGGCGATAGATGGCATCACTTTGATGCGTGTAGATCACAACACACCACCATTAGCCGTATTGCAAGAACCGACCTTGGTTTTTATTTTACAAGGCAGTAAACGTGGTTATATCGGAACTGAAACCTATGCATTTCAGCAAGGTGAATGCCTAATCGTTTCTGTGTCTATGCCATTTGATTGTGATACGGTTGCGAGTCCTGAATTACCGATGATTGCTGTCAGCATGAAACTAGAGGCGGATACTGTAAATGAGTTGTTGGCAAAAACATATTTTGAAAATGAGCAATTTAAACCACTCACCACAGGCATGAGTGTAATTCAATATGATCAAACAATTTCGAATGTGCTAATAAGACTATTAAAAACTTTAGGTTCAGAACAAGACAGCTTGATTTTAGGTGAACAAATTAAACGAGAATTATTGTACCGAGTGATTCAACATTCAGGTGCAGATACTTTAAAAGGATTAGTCGCTCAAGGCAATTTACGACCCATTTATAAAATTTGTGAATATATTCAACATCATTTTACAGAAAAATTAACAGTGGAAATGCTTGCTGAACAATCCAATATGAGTATTTCATCATTTCATAAGGCATTCAAACAAGTCACATTACATTCACCGTTACAGTATCTCAAAGTTACACGGTTGCATAAGGCAAAACAAATGTTGCAAAACGAAAACCAAAGCGTTGCTCAAGCAGCTTATGCTGTTGGTTATCAAAGCTCATCTCAATTTAGTCGAGAGTTTAAAAAGCAGTTTGGTTTTTCTCCTAATCAAACTGAAGTGAATACAGAAGGAATGAGTAAATCATGAATCAAAATAGTAGCGAACAAATGAAATATATCGAAATTACTGAAGCTGGCGGTCCTGAAGTTCTAAAAGTTGTGTACGGTGAGAAACCTGAGATTCAAGAAGATGAAGTATTGATTGAAGTCTATGCCACTGGGATCAATCGCCCTGATATTTTGCAACGACAAGGATTGTATCCGATGCCGAAAGGCGTAACGCAGATTCCAGGATTAGAAGTTGCTGGGATCATTTCACAAATTGGTTCAAAAGTAGAAAAATTTAAAGTCGGTGATAAAGTCTGCGCGCTGACCAATGGTGGAGGATATGCAGAATACTGTGCTGTCCCAGCAAATCAAACTTTAGCGATTCCAAAAAATCTGAGCTTTGTTGAAGCAGCAGCTATTCCAGAAACTTATTTCACCGTATGGGCAAATCTATTTCAGATCGGGCAGTTGGAAAAGAACGAAACTGTTCTGATTCACGGAGGAGCGAGTGGAATTGGCTCTACAGCGTTGAGTTTATGTCATGCCATGGGGATTCAAACTTTTTCCACGGTGGGCAGTGACGAGAAAGCTGAAAAATTAAGCTCTATCTCGACAGTTATTAATTATAAGAAGCAAGATTTTGAACAAGAAATTATGTCACGTACAGATCATCAAGGTGTTGATGTGATCTTGGATATTATTGGCGCTGCTTACTTTAATCAAAATCTAAGATTGCTAAAAAGAGATGGGCGACTGGTAATTATCGGGTTTATGGGCGGTCGAAAAGTAGATGGTTTTGATATTCAAGAACTCATGCTAAAACGCGCTGTGGTGACTGGCTCAACGATGCGTGCACGAACCAATGATGAAAAAGCAAAAATTACCCAAGAACTGGAACAGTTTGTTTGGCCACTAATCGAAACAGATCAATGCAAACCAATTATTTATAAGACTTTTGCATTTGAAGAGGTTGCAGCAGCACATCAATGTCTGGAAAGCAGTGAACATATTGGAAAAGTGGTACTCGAAATTAAATCGTAATTTTGCCTGATTGTATTCATTCCATGCCTATTTATACATCAAGCTTGAGAATGATCACTTAGAAAAGCAATATGTAAATCAAACATATCCTACGAGGAATTTGAATATGACAACAAATATAGATGATCGCAACCCAACCCCAGATTTAGCAGAAGATAATGCTTTTTTTCCATCACCTTATTCTTTAAGTCAGTATACAGCTCCTAAAACGGACTATGATGGAACAACGTATCCGAATCCCTATGAAGGTGATAAAAAGATTCTTATGATTGCTACGGATGAACGCTATATCTTGATGCAAAATGAGAAATTCTTTTCTACAGGAAATCATCCCGTAGAAATGTTGTTACCGATGTTTCATTTGGACAATGCTGGTTTTGCCTTTGATGTTGCAACACTTTCAGGTAATCCAGTTAAACTTGAAATGTGGGCAATGCCAAAAGAAGAGCAAGTGGTTTTGGATACTTATCATAAGTACGAAAAACAACTGAAAGCTCCACTTAAATTGGCTGAGATTTTAGAGCAAGCTTTAAGTGCTGATTCACCATATGCTGGTATTTTCATTCCTGGTGGTCATGGTGTTTTGGCTAAAATCCCTGAAAGTAAAGAAGTTAAGGCTTTATTAAAATGGGCAGTAGATCATGACAAGTATGTGATTACCTTATGTCATGGTCCAGCTTCTTTATTGGCAGCCGCAGTTGATGAAAATCCAAATGATTATATTTTTAAAGGCTATCAAGTCTGTGTTTTCCCAGATTCATTAGATAAAGGTGCCAATATTGATATTGGATATATGCCAGGACAATTGCCGTGGCTCGTCGGTGAAAATTTAGAAAAACTTGGTGTAGAAATCTTAAATAAAGGAATTACTGGGCAAGTACACCAAGATCGAAAACTGTTAACGGGCGATAGCCCATTAGCTTCTAATAATTTAGGTAAACTTGCCGCTGAAACTTTATTGGCTGATCCAAACCTTAACGCATAATCTGTTTTATGAGTTTAAAGCCCAATTCAATATTGGGCTTTTTCTTTAGCAAAATTTAAAATTTGTAAGCTAGCTGACAAGTTTTAAATTTTGATTATGTTAAGAAAGTGGTAGTGGAAATGAGATGTTTAAGGATTATCGATGAAAATATGTGTTTATGGTGCAGGCAGTATTGGATGCTATCTTGGAGGTAGGTTGGTTGCTGCTGGCTATGACATAAATTTTATTGTCCGTCCTAAAATTCAACAGCAACTTCAAACATACGGTTTAACCGTTTCAGATTACAACGGATTTAAGCAAAAAATTGTTGCAAATCAATTACACATGACTATTGATGCGAATGAAGTTGCTAATGCTGATATTATCTTGGTTTGTGTAAAATCAGCATCTACTGAACAAGTTGCTTTTGAATTAAAAGATATTTTAAAGAAAAAGACCATTATTATCAGTTTTCAAAATGGCTTAAGCAATGTGGGGATTTTAAAACAAATTCTCACTGAGCACACTATCCTTGAAGGTATTGTACCTTTTAATGTGGCAGCTTTAGGAAATGGTATATTTCATCAAGGAACGGATGGGGCTTTGTATGTCAAAAGCCATGCCCAATTAGATGAATTTGTGCGTGCATTTAAAAAAGCAAAGCTAGAAATTCAGTTAGAGCAGGATATGCAAGCTGTGCAATGGGCAAAATTATTATTGAATTTAAATAATTCAATTAATGCACTCTCACAGCTTCCATTAAAGCAACAATTATCTATTCGAGAATATCGTCAGTGTTTAGCACTTGCTCAATTAGAAGCTTTGAGTTTATTAAAAATCGCTAAGATTAAACCAGCAAAACTGACCCCAATTCCTGCCCAGTTTATTCCTAAAATTTTAAAGTTACCTAATGCTGTTTTTAAGATTATCAGTAAAAAAATGCTCGCTATCGATCCGCTTGCACGTTCTTCGATGGCAGATGATTTAATGGCTGGTAGAAAAACTGAGATCGATTGGATCAACGGCGAGATTGTGAATTTAGCGAAACATTTGAATCTTAATGCACCAATTAATCAAAAACTGATTCAATTGGTTAAACGAGCAGAACTACGATCTGAACCAAAAGCATGGTCGGGATTTGAACTGAAAGCTCGATTAGAGCAAGTCAGTAAAATGAGACCGCAAAAAAGCGTATAGTTGTATACGCTTTTATTTTATAAAAATTAATACTTATTAATAATTTATATATTTTATTTTTCAAATCGAGTAATCAACGTACCAAAAATAGTCGCGAAAATATACATAAAAATTGAATACACAGCAGCAGGCATCGCGATGGTGGTACTTGCCATAATCGTAAGTGCAATCGTCATGGCTAAAGTACTGTTGTGAATTCCGATCTCAAATGCACAGGCACGTGCTTGATATGAATTAATACCAAGTATACGTGGAACGAAATAACCAACCATTAAACTGATTGCACAGAATAATGCAGTTGCCAGACCAATTTGACCAATATAATCAACCAAATTGCTTCGCTCTTTAATGATTGCACCTAGAATAATAATCAGCAGAAAAACCACCGCAAAGATACGCACAGGACGATTTAGTTTTTCAGCAAGGTGAGGTGCATAGTGACGAATAAGCATGCCAATACATACAGGCACTAAAATAATTAAGAAAACCTGTAAAACTTTGGTGAATTGTAGACCAACTTGTTGGCTTTCATTCATGAAATGTAAAATTGAAAAGTTCACAATAAAGGGAAGAAAGACCGCTGCGACAATTGCATTGATAGCAGTTAAAGTAATATTGAGCGCAATATCACCTTTATACAAATAACTAAATAAATTGGCAGTGGTACCGCCAGGTGATGCAGCTAATAGCATCAAACCTACGGCTAAAAGTGATGGTAATGCGAGTATCTTACAAATTAAGAACGCGATACCCACCAATAAAATGAGCTGACAGAATAAAGCGATCAAAACAGCTTTGGGATGTTTACTAACTCTTGCAAAGTCTTTCAGTGTTAATTCTAAGCCCATACCAGCCATAACAATTGCTAGAGCAATAGGTAAAAATATTGTGATCAATCCTGAATCCATGAACCGTTTTTCCTTTTGGTGATATTTTTTTGAAATTTGATATTTTTGATGTACTATGTGCGCCTAAGTTAAATATCAAAAATCTAAGTAAACTTAGGTTAAATCGAATAACTTATAAAAAATAATTGTAATATTCCTATAAATTAAAGAATTACAACATATTTATTTGAATAATATTACTTCCTCCTTGCCATCCTACTTTAGGTAATTTATATGCACAAAACTGTCATCTAAACGACAATTTAAGTAATTAAAATCAAAAAGCAAAACTATAAAGATTCAATTTTTGCTCATAGTTACATTTTTATAACCGGTAAATATTACAAATTTCTAGTTATAAACATAGGAAAAATTCATGAAGAAAAAGAGTTCTAAATCAAATTTTTAAAATGTATTTAAATTTATTTTTCCATTAAATATCAAAACTATAGTTTATATTTTTTGAATTTTATATAGATATATAACTGTAAAAATAAAAGTATAGATCTTTACTTTTATCATATTTTTGAGGTAAATATGATTGACATAAAAACACTTGTTCACTGAAATCATGGTCAATGACATTTTATTACTCTAAGAATGATAATTTACGCCAATTTGATATTTATAGTGATTTGTTTAGTTGTTCTAAACAAAAGCTATGAAAAATTACCCATATAGACTTGGGTTAAAATAAAAACCTTAAATTACAAGTACATGGATTTAAATATGGATGCCTTGGTTCAGGTGGAAACAGAAATTAATTTCCAAGAGCGTAAGAAAGTAACTTGGATTGTTTTTAGTTTACTCACGTTATGCCTATTGATAGGAATAATGTATTACTTATTTGTATTTCGGTTTTATCAATCAACTGATAATGCTTATGTGCAAGCCGATGTAACATGGGTAATGCCAAAAGTTTCAGGTGAAGTACTTGAATTAATGATTAGCGATAATCAAATGGTAAAGAAAGGAGAGCCTTTAGCCATTTTAGATCATCGTGATTATCAAGCGCGTTATGAGCAAGCACGTTCAGTTGTCAATTTAAAAGAAGCGGCATTAGATGTTCAGCAACAAAATGAAAGATCAGCACGTTCAACCATTACCGAAGCGACTAGTGGTGTACTCGCAGCGGAAGCAGATTTATCTCGCTTAAAAAAGGATTTTTCTCGTTACCAAGATTTATTAAAAGATGGCGTTATCACGCGACAAAATTTTGAAGGTATTCAATCTCAGTATTTGGCAGCACAAGCTCAATTAACGAAAGCTCAGGCAACAGTTCATTCAGCAGAAGCACAACTAGGAAGTATGCAAGCAAGTAGAGCACAACTCTTAGCCGATATTCAAAGTGCTCATGCTTCGCTAAATCTTTATCAAATTGATTTAAATTCAGCAAAAGTTATAAGTCCTGTCTCTGGGAAAATAGGCAGTCTTTCGATTCAAAAAGGATCACGTGTTTCACCACAAACCCGTTTGATGGCGATTATTCCTGAAAATAGTTTATATGTTCAGGCGAATTTTAAAGAAACACAGATTGAAAAAATGCATATTGGTCAATCTGTTAAGCTTAAAGTTGATGCTTATCCAAGTTTAACTTATACAGGAAAAATAGAGAGCTTTTCTCCAGCATCTGGTGCAACTTTTTCCTTGATGCCGCCAGATAACGCAACAGGTAATTTTAATAAAGTTGTTCAACGTATACCTGTACGTATTTCTATAGATCCGACATCCCATGCAGAGCTGATAAAGCCCGGAATGTCTGTTAGTGCCACCGTGGACTTAAGAACATAATAATAAAGTCTTAAAGGTATAAATAATGAATAAGCATAATGACGCTGAATGGAAATTTGCGCCAAAAGTCGCGTGGATCATTTTTGTCGCAATGATCTTTGGTAATTTCATGGCGATTCTTGACATTCAAATTGTTGCCAGCTCGTTGAATGAAGTACAGGCAGGAATGAGTGCGAGTCGCTATGAAGTGACATGGGTACAAACCGTTTATTTAATTGCAGAAATTATTGCGATTCCTATGTCCAGCATTGTCTCTCGCATTTTATCAACTCGTATTTATTACACACTCTGTGCAATTGGTTTCACCATTAGTTCGCTACTGTGTGCATTGGCTTGGAACTTAGAGAGCTTATTGGTTTTTAGAGCGATACAAGGTTTCATGGGCGGTGGCATGATTCCGACCTCAATGACTGCCTTATTTTTACTTTTTCCTGAAGTTAAACGTTCACTCCCATTGGTTGTATTTGGAATGGTGAGTACATTGGGTCCTGCAATCGGTCCAACAATTGGGGGGTGGTTAACCAATAATTTTTCGTGGCATTGGATGTTTCTGATCAATATCATTCCAGGGATTATTATTGCCACAATTATTTTTTCAGGTCCAAATATTGATAAACCGAACCATGCTTTGATTAAAACGATGGATTGGTTTGCTTTAATTGGTATGGCAATGTTTTTAGGTGGTTTGGAATATTTCCTTGATGAAGGCGCACGTCATGACTGGTTCGTGGATATGGGAGTTAGAATTGCATTTGTTATATGTATCACAGGTGGTTTTATCTTCTTTTCACGCAGTTTTACACAACCAAAACCACTATTAGATTTAAGTGTATTTAAAAATAAAAACTTCACATTAAGCTCGATTATTACTTTTGTTATTGGAATGGCATTATATGGTTTAGGTTATATGATTCCTGTTTTTCTTGGGCAAGTAAGAGAAATGAATAGTAGCCAGATTGGTCATATTATGATGGTAACAGGTATTGTGATGTTTTTCTTTGCACCATTATTGGCATGGTTAATCCCAAATTTTGATACACGCAAAACAGTTTTTGTTGGAATGATTTTAGCTGGCTTTGGTGTTTGGTTAAATTCACATTTAAGTATTCAGAGTGATTACGACTTTATGTTTTGGCCACAGGTTTATCGTGGTATTGGCTTAATGATCTGCTTAATTGTTGTATCTCATTTAGCAATGAGTACATTACCGATTTCTAAAGTTGCAGATGCAAGTGGTATTTATAATCTTATGCGTAATATTGGTGGTGCAGTTGGATTAGCATTAATCAACTCATCACTTGATTGGCTAACTGCATTACATGTAACCCAGCTAAATCAATATATGACACCGCAAAATTGGTTGTTTATAGAGCGATTAGATCAACTTACCGCTAAATATCAAGATATTGGAGCAGATGCTCAGCAAATAGCATTGAGTGTTATTTATCGAGACATTCATTATCAAGCACTTACATCAAGTTTTAATGATTTATTACGCATCCTTGCAATCATTATGGTGATTACCGCATTTCTTACAATTTTTATGGACAGGGCAAAAAAAATGAATATATAGATGAATTAAGCTAGAGGGTAAAATCATTTTTTAATGATTTAAAAATAAAAAGGAACATATTCAGCATTTGATTCCTTAAAACAAAAATCTATATGAATTTTATATTTCTTAATGAGATAGAGATCTTCATATTCAAAATTTAATGGACTGACTTATGATTAATACAACGGCAAAAATTATTTCAATTTTGAATAATAAGGAAAAAACTTATGGTCAATATATTGAAATGGAGAAAATTGATCTTGATAGACTAAAAGCGATGTACTCAATATATGAGCAATATTATGAGAACACTCAGTTTGAAATATTTGTAAATGATTTCAAAAAGAAAAGTGGCGCAATGCTGATTTTTAACTCTAAAACAGATGAAGTGGTTGGATTTTCTACAGTTGCTGTTCAACATTTTTATTTAAATGGTAAAGACTATACCGTTTTATTTAGTGGGGACACTGTAATTTTAAAAGAGTTTTGGGGAAATAGAACACTTCAGTCAACCATGTTGAAACTTATTATTAAACTCCGAGTTAAGTATCCATTCAATGAGTTTTACTGGTTGCTAATCTCGAAGGGTTATAAGACTTATTTATTATTGGCAAATAATTATTATGTTTATTATCCGCATGTTAATGGTGAAAATGAACATCTTTCTAATGTGATTGAGCATTATTGCGAAAACTTTTTTGGGGAGTATTACGATAAAGAGGTTGGATTATTAAACTTCGGCGATGATTATCAACCCTTAAAAGGCGAAGTCGCACCAATTACCGAAGAAATGAGAATAACTAATCCTAAAATTGACTTTTTTGAAAGAAAAAATCCAACTTGGACGACAGGTACAGAATTACCGTGTATCGGTCGATTAGGTTGGAAAGACTTGGCTCGTTTTCCTGCGAGATTTATTACAAAGCCTGTAAGTAAAGGTAAACATGAAGCCATCAGGACTAACCGTAAAATAAGCAAGAGTATCTCAAAATGAAATATACAGAATGGCTCACTACGGGATCTCACTTTATTCTGAAGCGTTGGTGTAATTTGGCAGATCAACATTTTAGGAAAAATGCAATTGACTTAGAGACAGCTCAACGTCAAATATTGAACTCAATTTTGAAATCATCAAATCTTGCGCAAAAACAGAATATTTCAAGTTATGAGCAATTTATACAATATTTTTCTTCCTCACGTTATGCAGATTGGCGAGAGCAGATAAATCTATATCGTGATCAAAAATTATCACTTTCAAGCAGTAAACTGATTCGTTTTCAACCGACTAGTGGTTCAAGCGAACAAATTAAATTTATTCCTTATACCCAATTATTTTTAGATGAACTTGATCATGCAATCGCACCATGGTTAGCGAGTATGTATCGTAAATGTCCGCAATTACAGGGAGGTACACACTATTGGTCGGTTTCGTGGTTACCTGAAAGTCAACGTGAAGTATTAAAAGATAAAAATCTCAATGATGACAGTGCATTGTTAGGTATTGGGAAACGTATACTTTCTAAATTTACCCAAGCTGTTCCAAGTAATGTTGCCTTTGCTGCAAATGCTGATGATGCTTTATTTGCGACTTTATGCTATTTGGTCGCCAATCATAATTTAGCTATGATTTCTGTTTGGAGCCCAACATTTGCCTTGCAATTACTTGACCGTTTAGAAGCCATGCAAGATGAGATTGCTGAAGTTCTTGATAGTGGTTCATGGGGGGCACGCCAATCATATTTAGAACAAGTTAAAGCACCATTTAGTCCAAAAAGTGCGAAGCGTTTAATGAATGCTACACATGATCACCAAATTAATTTTGAAAAATTATGGCCGAAATTGAGCTTGTTATCGAGCTGGGACACTGCTGGGTCAAAAGATTGGGCTGAAAAACTACAACAGCGATTGCCATTCGTTCAGTTTGAAGGAAAAGGTCTTTGGGCGACAGAAGGTGTGGTCACTATTCCATATAATGGTCAATATCCGTTGGCATATCAAAGCCATTTCTATGAATTTGAATACTTAGCGGGTGAAAATGAAGGGAAAATCATTCCGTCTTGGGAACTCAAATTAGGTGATGTTGTTAGCCCAATTATTACTTCAGGTAATGGATTACTACGATATTGTTTAGACGATTGTTTATTAGTCACAGGTTTCTTAGAACAGCTGCCTTGCTTTGAATTTCAAGGTCGTCGTTTTGGCGTGGATTTAGTCGGCGAAAAGCTTGCCCCAGAGACTGCACAACAGTTGTTATCTCATCTAAATGACACTGAATCTAAAGCGATTTCACTGCTTGCTATAGATACACAGCAGCTCGCAAAACCATTTTATTGTGTATTGTTTGAAGGAGATATTCATCACTCAGTTGATCATCAATATATTGATAATATTTTGCGTCAAAACTTCCATTACGAGTTAGCGCGTAATCTAGGTCAACTTGATCAACCACAAATTCGTAAGGCAGATAATGGCTGGGCTGCTTATAAAAAGTTGGTGATGTCTGATGGTTTAATTGAAGGAAATATCAAGCCAGAACCTTTAAAGAAAATTACTTTAAATAGTTTGGAACGGCTATGAATAAAGGAATAAATCAAATTAGACCAGAAAAAAGTAAATATCGATACTTAGTGTATTTAAGCCTGTGCTGTGCTGCCAGTTCAGTGAATGCGATGACTTTAGATGATGCATTTTCTGCTAGTTTAAGGCATGAAAGCCAATTAGAACTGAGTCGCTTAAGTGTTAATCAATCCACGGCAATGCTTAATCAAGCGACTCAACGAGATGGACTCAAAGTCAATCTCGTTGGGCAATTGGATTATGAAAAAATAGAAACTCCGACCATGGTGATGTTTCCAACAGAAGGAAATCGTAAAGGTCGTAGTTTGCAACTTCAAATGGATTATCCAGTTTATACTTCTGGTCGACACCGTTTAGGTGTCGAAGTTGCGAAGAATCAGCTTTTAGCACGTAATGAAGCGTTATCAGATCAACGATCAGAAACGATATTGAATACAGTGATGGTCTATACCGATGTACTCAAGAAAAAAGCTATTTTAGAGCTCCGAAAGAAAACCATGTCTAATTTACAGCGTTCTTTGTATGAGTCTCAACGACGTTTTGATGTGGGCATGATCACACGCGCAGATTTGGCCCAAGTTTTGGCCCAAGTCGCTCAGGGACAAGCAGATATTACTCAAGCACAATCCAATCTAACGATCAGTGAAGCGCAATTTTACCAAATCACAGGGTCAGCTCCTGATGGTTTGGTTGCAATCAATCAATTACCTAGCATTGCCAATAACATCGATGAACTTTTATCAAAAACCAAAAATCATCCTGCTTTAATACAAGCCAAATTTGAAAAACAAGCTGCAGAAAAGCAATACGCTTTAACCAAAAGAGAGCTTTGGCCGACAGTGATGCTCACCAGCAAATTAGGGGCTCAACATGAAGCAACCAATATCGGTTCTGAAAGTAATAATTATATGGTTGGTGTTCAGTTAAATGTACCGCTGTATGATGATGGACTCAATAGAGCAAATATTAATAAAGCTCAAGTCGATATTGAACTTGCTAATCAAAAAATCAAAAGTCTGGAATTAGATTTGAATCAGCGTATTCGGACGACTTACGCACAACTTCAAACCATTCGTCAAAATAAAGATGCACTGCAAAATGCAATTGACGCAGCTTCAATCGCATTTGTTTATACGCGTAAAGAATTTGAACTGGGTACAAAAACAACATTTGATTTACTTAATACTGAACAGAAGTTATTGGATGTCCAAACTCAAAAAACGGTCAATCAACAGGACGAAGTTGTATTTGTATATCAATTACTAGATCAAATAGGAAGTTTGAATGATTTAGTGTCAACACCACATCATCAACAGGTCAATAATTAATGAACATGGATTTAGTACAACATCGCGACAATACCTTAATTACGCGAGAAGCTACACTTGAGGATGATCAAGGTTTAAGAGAGCTTATAGCTGTTCCAATGACCACAAGGGGTGTTCAGATTAGCTTTCAACGTGAACCCAGTTATTTCAAAGCTTCTGACATTATATACAGACATAAATTACATGTAGTTATTGAAGATAAAGAACAGCAACGAAAAGTTGCATGTTATAGCAATGGTTATAGACCGTGTTATATCAATAGACAAATACAGAGTCTAAGATATGCCAGCGATCTACGTGTCGATCAAAACTATAGAGGAAAATCTTTGGTTAAGGTTTTAGGCGCTCATGTGAAAATCAGTATGCATGAGCCTAATTTTAGCCAAATGATTATTTTCAATGATAATCATGCAGCTCGAGCAGCAATGCAAACAGCGAAAACAGGTATGCCTGATTATTATGATGAAGGCTTTATCGAAACTTTAACGCTGACACATTTAGGAAACAAAAGAAAAATCAAAGCTTTCTTAAAGCGTACCACTCAAAATCCAGATGAATATCAAAACATTCAGTCTTGTGTCGCGCATGTAGAACACATTTCGGCAATGAATAACTTTATTGCCGAAATGTCGAATCATTATAATTTTATTCCTGCTTATAACTTCGAAGAATTAGCTCAAGGTCATTCATACTTTTCAGGAATTAAACTTTCAGATTTTATCTTGTATTTTCAAGATAAAAAGCTCGTTGGTATGTTTGGTTTATGGGATCAACATGGAATTAAGCAAACCAAAATTTTGCATTACAGTCCAGTAATTCGTGCACTGCGACCTATTTATAATTTTTGTACATCTGTTACGAAAAGTATGCCTCTACCAAAATTAGGTGACTCAGTGAAATATCATGTATTACACACGTTATTATGTCACCCAGAATCGCTTGTCTTACACCATCGTATGCTCGAAGATGCCTACAAACTATCAAGAAAAATAGGTATAGGCGTTATAAGTTTTACCTTATCTCATAAAGACCCACGCTATCAACTGAACTCATTTTATAAAGGTGAACGCCTAACAGGAATGCATGGTTTTATTAGTTTTGCTGGAGACCCTCGTGTAAATTTTGACAATAATTTGATTCCATACTTGGAAGTAGGGCGGATTTAATTGTTCATAAATAGGCTAGAAAAACAGACAAAAGTTATCAATTACATAAAATACTTCTATAATAGCGCCCATTATGACTAGAGTCAGTTTTTTGTTCAGATGAATGAATGACTCTAGCTACTCTTTTTAAATCAATTTCTTATCCGCGATTCGGGTTATTGATCAATATTTGAAATTTTATGTGTCTGTGCTGACACATAAGAATATTTAGGTGCCAGCATGGAAATCAAGGTTAATTATCTCGACAATCTTCGACAAGAAGCCAAGTTCGATGATTTTACAGTTATCGCTGACCAACCCATTCGTTATAAAGGTGATGGTTCTGCACCGGGTCCATTTGACTACTTTTTAGCATCATCAGCATTATGTGCAGCTTACTTCGTTAAAGTATATTGTGCAGCTCGTGATATTCCGACCGATAATATTCGTTTGTCACAAAACAATATTGTTGATCCAGAAAACCGTTATAAACAAATTTTCAAAATTCAAGTTGAATTACCCGCTGATATTTCTGAAAAAGACCGTCAAGGCATCTTACGTTCGATTGATCGTTGTACCGTTAAAAAAGTAATTCAAACGGGCCCTGAATTTATCATTGAAGAAGTCGAAAGTATTGATGCAGATGCACAAGCATTGTTGATGCCAAGTCTGACTTCAAAAAGCAGCACTTATATCGCAGGGAAAGATTTACCACTAGAAGAAACCATTGCCAATATGTCTGGTATTTTGGCAAATCTAGGGATGAAGATCGAAATTGCATCTTGGCGTAATATTGTGCCGAATGTTTGGTCTTTACATATCCGTGATGCACAATCACCAATGTGCTTTACCAATGGTAAAGGCTCTACCAAAGAAAGTGCTTTGGCATCAGCTTTAGGTGAGTTCATTGAACGCTTGAACTGTAACTTTTTCTATAATGATCAGTTCTGGGGTGAAGAAATTGCCAATGCAGAATTTGTACATTATCCAGACGAAAAGTGGTTCAAACCGGGCCCGAAAGGTAAATTACCAAAAGAAATTTTGGATGAATATTGCCTTGAAATTTACAACCCAGATAATGAATTACTAGGTACGCATTTATATGATACCAACTCAGGCAATACAGAGCGGGGTATTTGTTCGTTGCCATTTGTGCGTCAGTCAGATCAGGAGGTTGTGTATTTCCCATCGAATCTGATTGAGAATTTGTACCTGAGTAATGGAATGAGTGCAGGTAATACTTTAGCCGAAGCACAAGTTCAATGTTTATCTGAGATTTTTGAGCGTGCTGTCAAACGTGAAATTTTAGAAGGTGAAATTACTTTACCTGATGTACCTCAAGAAGTATTAGCAAAATACCCAAGTATTGTGGCGGGCATCCAAGGTTTAGAAGAACAAGGTTTTCCTGTTTTAGTAAAAGATGCTTCTTTGGGCGGTGATTTCCCAGTGATGTGTGTGACACTGATGAACCCACGCACGGGAGGTGTTTTTGCCTCATTTGGTGCACATCCAAGCTTTGAAATTGCGTTGGAACGTAGCCTAACCGAACTCTTACAAGGGCGTAGTTTTGAAGGTTTAAATGATCTTCCTCAACCAACCTTCCAAAGTGAAGCAGTCACTGAACCAAATAATTTTGTTGAACACTTTATTGACTCAAGTGGCTTAGTTTCATGGCGTTTCTTTAGTGCAAAATCAGACTATGACTTTGTCGAGTGGGATTTCACCAATGACGGTGAAAACTCAAATGAGGAAGAAGCGGCTGAATTGTTTAGCATCTTGGAAGAAATGGGCAAAGAAGTGTATATGGCTGTCTATGAGCATTTAGGTGCAACAGCATGTCGTATCTTAGTCCCAGATTATTCTGAAATTTATTTGGTCGAAGATTTAATTTGGGATAACACCAATAAAGCGTTGGCATTCCGTGAAGACATTTTAAATCTGCATCGTTTGGATCAAACTCAACTTGAAGCTTTGGCCGAACGTTTAGAAGAATGTGAATTAGATGACTATACTGAAATCGCGACCTTGATTGGCATTGAATTTGATGACAATACCGTGTGGGGACAGTTGACTATTCTTGAGCTCAAACTATTGATCTATATTGCATTAGAGCAGTTTGAAGAAGCCAAAGAACTGGTTGAAACCTTCTTACAATACAACACCAATACCGTTGAACGTGGATTATTCTATCAATGCATGAACGTAGTACTTGAAGTATTGCTCGATGATGAGATGGAATTAGAAGATTATGAAACGAATTTCCGTCGTATGTTTGGTAACGAACGTATGGATGCTGTTATTGGATCTGTAGAAGGAAATGTTCGTTTTTATGGTCTCACACCAACAAGTATGAAACTTGAAGGGCTTGATCGTCATTTACGTTTGATTGATAGCTATAAGAAATTGCATCAAGCGCGTGCAAAGGCTGTCGGAGTAGCTGTATAAATACAAGCTAAACGTTAAACCCTTAAAAAGTGCATGTTGATCATGCACTTTTTTATTGTAAAAATATTAAGACTTTGTAATTTAATAAGAAATATTTTAAGAGAAAATAAAAGTTATCTTTAAATATGTGTTAATTGTTTTAAAAAAGCATCGCTTCATAAGTTAGATCGTCTTTTAAATTTTCCTAATCCATAAAAATATGTGAATAAAGTGCCTAAAATGGGTTGACATTAAAGTTCACTTTAATCTTAAAGTAAAATCATACAAAATGAGGGCACAAGAAATGAATGTGTTTGAAAGACTGGTTTTCCCAAATGGTTCTCGTATTCCAAACCGCATTGCAAAAGCGGCAATGGAAGAAAATATGGCTGATCTAAACCATGCGCCATCAGAAGCATTAATGCGTTTATATCAAGCATGGGCCGATGGCGGTGTTGGTTTAATCATTACGGGAAATGTGATGGTAGATCGTCGTGCCATGACTGGACCAGGTGGTGTGGTACTAGAAGATGAAAAATATTTAGACACCTTTAAACGTTGGGCACAAATTGGGCGCTCTAAAGGTGCTCAAGTTTGGCTGCAAATCAATCATCCTGGTCGACAAATGCAATCGAATTTGGGACAACAAACTTGGGCACCATCAGCTGTTGCATTAGATCTAGGCAAAATGTCTAATCGCTTCAATCTTCCGATTGAAATGACGCAAGAGATGATTGAGGAGGTGATTCAACGTTTTGCTAATACCGCTCGTTTAGGTGAAAAAGCGGGATTTAATGGCGTGGAAATCCACGCTGCACATGGTTATTTACTTAGTCAGTTTTTATCACCACTAAGCAACAAACGGCAAGACCAATGGGGTGGCTCACTAGAAAATCGTGCTCGCATTTTGATTGAAATCGTAAAAGCAGTTAGGGCAGTCGTGTCAGAAAAATTTACGGTAGCCGTAAAATTGAATTCTGCTGATTTCCAGCGTGGTGGCTTCAGTGCAGAAGATGCTCAAGAAGTGGTGAAAATGTTAAACGAGCTATCTGTAGATTTGGTTGAGCTTTCAGGTGGAAGTTATGAAGCACCTGCAATGCAAGGTCAAGCTAGAGATGGACGAACCTTAGCACGAGAAGCCTATTTTTTAGAGTTTGCCCAAGAGATTCGTAAAGTTGCGAAAATGCCAGTGATGGTAACAGGTGGAATTCGTCGTAAACAGATTGCAGAACAAGTAATTGAAAGTGGTGTCGATATGGTTGGAATAGCCACCGCTTTGGCAATCGATCCTAATTTACCAAACCAATGGAAACAAGGTCAAAATATTGCACCAGAGCTAAGACCTATTACTTGGGAAAATAAAACATTGGCTTCGCTTGCAAATATGGCGACAGTAAAATTCCAGTTGCGTAAACTAAGTTTAGGTAAAAAAACCAATTCCAATGTTTCACCTCTATGGGCATTGATTTTACAGCAAGCTGCGATGGCACGTCGTACTCGCCAATATAAAAACAATATGCGTAATTATGTTGCGTATCAATAACAGAGATTTCATATGACAAATACGAACAATTTAAATTGGATGATATACGGCGCGAATGGTTATACGGGTGAGCTAATTGCCCGAGAAGCTGTGCGACAAGGACTAAAACCTATCTTGGCAGGACGTAATCAAACGAAAGTCACTGAATTAGCTCAGGAACTTGGTCTTGAATTTCGTGCCTTTGGGCTAGATGAGGTTACTCAGATCAGCAAACAGTTAGAAGGTCTGCATCTAGTTATGCATTGTGCAGGGCCTTTCTCATCAACGTCAAAGCCCATGATGCAAGCATGTATTAATGCTGGTGCGCACTATTTAGATATTACAGGTGAGATTTCTGTTTTTGAACTAGCACAGTCTTTAGATGCTCAAGCACAGCAAGCAAATATTGTGCTCTGTCCAGGTGTCGGGTTTGACGTTATTCCAACAGATTGTGTCGCAGCTGCACTGAAAGAGGCCTTACCAGATGCAACTCATTTGGCATTGGGTTTTGATTCTAAAACAGGGCTTTCTCCCGGAACAGCTAAAACCAGTACTGAAGGCATGGCGGATGGTGGAAAAATCCGTAAAAATGGAAAAATTATTACAGTACCTTTAGCACACCATGTTCGCCAGATTGATTTTGGTGATGGTCAAAAGAGTGCGATGAGTGTACCTTGGGGTGATGTCGCTACAGCATTTTATACGACAGGAATTGCTAATATTGAGGTGTTTGTGCCTGCATCCCCAAAAGTAATTTTTGGTGCAAAAATGTTGAATAGCTTGCGCCCGCTATTAAAACTTCAAGTCATGCAAAAAATGATGAAATCTATAATTGGAAAATCAGTTGTTGGGCCTAATGCGGAGCTACGTGCCAAGCTACCAACCTATGTATGGGGTGAGGCTAGAAATGCTCAAGGACAGGTCAAAACAGCACGAATTCAAACTGAAAATGCTTATAGCTTAACAGTGAATGGTGCGCTAACAGTAGTTCGTTATTTACTTGAACAAAAAGTGAAAGGTGGAACATATACGCCAGCCAAATTAATGGGTTATCAACTCGTAACCCAAATCAAAGGTTCAGGTGCATTGATCATTACTTAAATGAAGTTATTTAATTTCCCAGCCAGAAACATATTCTAAATATGTTTCTGGCTTTTCTATGATTTTTTAAGATTAATTTAAAATAAAAAATCATAGGAATTTTTATATATAAATTTTATTTTCAGATAATTTTTTGTATTTAGTAATTGGATTTAATTCAGTATAAACATAATGAAAATAATAAAGGAATAATTCTTAAAGTTTCAGATAAATATTTATGATTAATATAAAAGACATTCTCATCGGAGAATGCCTTTCGTGAAGGATTTATTTTTTAGTCTTATCTTTTATTTTATCTAAGGATGGCATCGGAATAGGCATATTCAATGCCAATTGGGCATCTTTAACGACATCTAAACGCAGTACTTTGTTTGCACCTAGCTCATCTAGCAATTTGCTCAGAGGACCACCACTACGAACTAGTTCGACATTTTTAGGAAATAACTTTTGACCAAAAGCCAATCTATTTGATTGCACAGAAGTTTGATGCCATTGACCATCGACTTGATTAAACATCGTCTTGGTTTCGATGCGTGATTGAGGTTTGACGTTCTTAATGGTTGGTATTGGTGCAGTTAAACTGAGATCAGGTTTTCCGTCCGTATTATAGATATGAGCTTGAACCTGTTGATGATCAATTTTCATGTCTATTGGCGTCAACCATTTCGGCAACTGATACCCATACACACCACGCACACGTGCAATCTCTGTATCCACGGGTAAGGCAAGTACATAACCATAATAATTATGCTTTCTCATTGAGCTTAATAATTCAGTTGAATGAAAGTAATGAGCGTTTGGTTGGCGAACAACGATCGCAATAGAAACCTCGTCATAAGGATCAACATCGCCAACCGCATATGAAAAGAAAGTCAGCGAAACTAAACCATAACCAGGGAATGGTTGTAAAGGCTCAAGTGGAGATGGTAGTTTTGTTTTTAATTTATTTATAGGTGCCAACATGAGGAGTTGTACATTACTGGTACGGTAATAAAAATTTGGGGACCAAACTTTTCCCACTCGTGTTTCAACTAGTTTTTTAGGAATAGTTCTAAAGTAATCAATATTTCCCGCAGCTGGGTCTTTTGCAACTTCATCTAAATTGGGATTCATCCGAAAACGATCATAATAACCACCTTTAGGCACATTGACTTTATATGGGCCAAATTCGACGACTGTAGTGGATTGCGTATTATTGCTCATTGTCTGCGCTACCGTGCTAAGGGTTAAATTATTTTCTGCTGCTTGAGTAGAAATACCTAGAAATAGGCTGATTGATATTGCAGTAATAGAACGATTTAAATGAGTAAGATTAAACATGATCATATGACTCCTATAGATCTCACTGAAATGCTAAGATTAAAGTAAGGTTTAAGGTCAAGCTTATTTTTAATAAAAATGAGAAAATTAAAATTAAAATTAAAAACTTTAAAAATAAAATATTGGAGACAACTAATCACAAAAACCAGATTTCGTGAATCTGGTTTTTACATATCAATATTAAAACTTAATTTAAACTTTTTAATTTTTTCACGACTGCTTCAGCAATAGCTTTACTCGATTGAGGATTTTGTCCAGTAATAATTCGATCATCTGTAATGACATAAGAACTAAAGGGGAGAAAAGCACGTTTATATTTTGCACCACGATCAATCAATCCATTTTGTAAAGAAAAAGGGACTTGGGATTTGATTCCTGAAAGTGTTTCTTCAATATTGGCGAAACCTGTTACTGTTTTCCCTGCAATCAGAGGTTTGCCTTTTTCATCTTTTAATGGCAATAATCCACCAACCCCATGACAAACAGCAGAAACAACTCCACCTTGTTGATAAATCTTTTCACTAATATTTTTCAGCTCTTTATTATTTGGAAAGTCCCACATCGTGCCATGACCACCCGTATAATAAATCGCCTTATAATTTTTCGGTTCAATTGTATTTGGTGCCAATGTTGTTTTCAGACGTTGCATAAATCGAGGATCGGCTAAGTGAGCTTTTGCCGCACGATCTAAATAAATAGATTTCAAACTACGTTCATCCAATGGAACACCACCACCTTGTGGACTGACAAAATCCATGTCATAGCCAGCAGCCGCTGCAACATCATAAAAATGGGTCAGTTCAGTGAACCATAATCCTGTTTTATCTGTTCGAGTTGGATAAATCGCATGATTAGTCATGACCACTAGAATTTTTCCATTTTGTTTTGTCTGGTGAAGTTGATATGCTGTTTCAGATGGATATGCATAATTACTTGCAAAAACAACTGTAAAAATAGGAATTAACCCTTTGCGAATATTCCAAGCTTTGAACATGACAGGTTCCTCATTAATTACCTGAGTCCAATGCTATGCTTAAAGTGAGGTTTAAGGTCAAGCTGTTTGTGCATCAAATCATCGTAGCTTTCTAAAGTTTAGAATAAATTCAAAAATATCAAGTGCTATGCTCATGATCTTGACAGCTTTGAATAATCTATTTGATACTTTACGCCACGATAAAATAACAATGAGATCTAAGGGTTGGCTAAACCATTACATCGAAGAATGATTCCAGAAACCTATGTTCATCTACTATTTGAATATCTGGAAGCACAAGGACATGATCCAGAAAAAGTATTAGGTGAGCCTTGGCCTGTTCCTGACGAAAATGATCTCGGTGGCGTTGCAATTGAACATTGGGAAAACTTATTACAAATTGCAAAAGATTATTTAAATGATCCATTGATTGGCTTGCATGTGGGACAAACGATTACTGCGAGACATCTTGGAATCATTGGCGCGGTACTTTCCACTTGTGATAATTTTTTTACAGCCGTACAGCGTTTTGAACGTTATCAGAGGCTTATTTTTGATGTTATGCCTGCAAATATTCAACTACTTGCTGACTGTGTAGAGTTAACGTGGGATGTGAGTGAACATCAAGAAGGTGGTTTAGTCGATGAAACTGGTCGAACGGTGATGGTGCAGTTTGCTCGGAGCTTAATTCGCGGTAAAGAAAGCTTACAAGCAGTTCATTTTATTCATAAACAACCTGAAGATATTAAAGCTTATGAAGAATACTTTGGTTGTCCTGTTCTTTTCGAACAGCAGGTTCCATTGATTCGATTCGGGTTAGAAATGTTAAGTTTACCTTTAAAAAGCCCTGATACAGCTTTGATGGCTATACTTGATAAACATGCTGATCAACAGCTAGCACGTCTACCACAAGTCGAAGAAATTATAGAACAAGTTCGTAAGCAGATTGCTTATTTACTGCATCAAGGTGAGCCAGAGATTGATCAGCTTGCTGAAAGATTACATTTGTCACGTCGAACATTACAAAGGCGACTAATTGAAGTTGGCACAAATTTTCGCAAAGAATTAAATCTAGTACGTTATGAATTAGCAAAATCTTATTTAATCGATCCTAGATTGCAAATTATAGATATTGCTCTGTTACTCGGATACTCTGAACATAGTGCGTTTACCCGAGCATATAAAGAATGGTCGGGTAAAACACCACAGCAAGAAAGGGAATCTTTCAATATAAATTCAATGAATTGATCTGATTTTAATCCTGCTTTTCTGCCAGCCGCATTGTTTGTTTCAGTTGTTTTTGATTGAATCCTATGAGCTCAATAATGTTACGAAACAATCCCGGAGCTTTGGCAACAAATTTATTAGTTTTAGGTACAATCACAATATCTTTACGTTTCTCAATACCTTCAACCAGTTCTGAGACCACGGTTTCAATCGCTACATATTTCCAAATCCCTGTATTGCCTTTCCAAACGGCTTTGCCTGCTGGATCTGATTGCACAGCATCCATCATCGGTGTTTGAAAGAAAGTAGGGTGGATACTTCCAACACCAATATTTAAATGTTTAAGTTCCAAACGGAGACTATCACATAATGCCCAAACACCCGCTTTACTTGAGGTGTAATGCGTGTTTAAAGGGGAGTGTACAAATGCCGCCAAGGACGAAATTGCCAATAAATAGCCTTGAGTTTCTTTTACATAAGGCAGAGCAGAACGAAATGTACGAAATACACCTGTTAGATTAATATCAATTGTTCGCTCAAATGTTTCAGGTGCCATATGTTCTAATGATGCAGGACGCCCAATACCTGCATTGGCAATGACGACATCAATTTTGCCAAAATGCTTTGCCGCACTTGCCATCGCATTTTCCAAACTTTCTAAAGAGCAAACATCTGCTTGCCATCCCATTGCGTTACTACTTCCACCTAAGTCATTTGCTTGCTGGGTAACTTTATTTAAATCTAAGTCTAGTAACGCTAACTTAGCACCTTTATTGCGTAATGCCTGTGCCGTTGCTTGACCTAAGCCACCTGTTGAACCAGTAATGACGACAACTTTATCTTTTAATTGATATTTATTCATGATTTTTACTCGATTAGATAGCAACTGTTCGTTTTAGAAAATTAATTTGATCATTCACTACATGCTCAAATGCGTCACCGATATAAATTTCGAAATGACCATAGTGATAGCGTTTAATTTCTTTTTGAGGGGTTTGATTGGCATAACGCAAAGTTGCTTTTGAAGGTGCAACACTGTCGGTTTCACAAACACAATATAATACAGGGGCTTTTATTTTCTTAGCTTGACGTCCGGGATAGTAACGAATGATGTCAAAGGCAAAGCGGGCTGCGACATAATTTTTATAATCAGGATCATATTTAGTTAATTCGAGTGAACCTGAATGTGCATCTGCTGCATTCATGAGCGCTGTATTACCAGGTGTTGCGGATAAAGGCACCATAACAGGTTCATTTCCCAGTACAGCACCTATGCGATCACGCAATGCCAAAGTTGTGAGTTTTAACGAAGTCACTGGATCCATAACTAAACTTGACGAAAGTCCATCTGTGAATGGGCATTGAGAAATGACCGCACGGATATTTGCATCTTGGGCAGCCGTAGCTAAAACATGTCCTCCAGAAAAGGACGAACCCCACAGAATAATTTTTGAATGATCTATTCCTGATAATTGACGTGCATAAGCTATCGCAGCTTTCCAGTCTTCAAGTTGGCGGTTAATGTCTAAAAGTTGTCTTGGTTGACCTTCACTGTCCCCAAAATGCCGATAATCAAAAACAAGGCAAGCATATCCTGCTGCAACAAAATGTTCGGCAAAAGCAGTTAGACGCATTTTCCGAGTGCCACCAAGCCCATGAGCCATGATGATAATTGGGGATGAGGATTTCTGCGCTGGACGATATAAATATGCACTACATTTCAAATCACCAGAATTAAAGTAAATATCGCTTGGTTGTGATCTTTCACTATTTTTGCTGCTCATCGCTATTTCCTAATGATGGGGCGTAGCGCTATTTTTGAGCAAAGTTAATGTATGATCTTGATGGAAACCGCCATATCACTTGATATTTTACGCCAATTTATTTAACTGCTTTATAACCAAACTTAATAACGTATTAATTCTTATCATTTTCATAATATAGATTGAGTAATCGCTTGGCATTTTCCGCACAAGTAATTTCATCTGGTTTATTGTTGATTGCAAAAATCATCATTTTTAGGTTTTGCTTACTTGTTGCTAGTTTTTGTTCTAATTTCTCAATGTCTTTAATTTTACTTTCTAGAATGCTTATAAGTGTATCATGGTTCCAATTTGCAGCATTTGATGGCAAAAATGCTTTAATTTCTGTAAGTGAAAAACCAACTTGTTGAGCTTGCTGAATTAAAAAAAGCTGTTTGAGGTCATCCTCACTATACTCTCGATAACCATTCGCTTTACGTTTTGCTTTAGGCAACAGTTTGATTTGTTCATAATAACGAATCGTCGGTGTAGTTAAACCGCTGTGTTTTGATAATTCGCTAATATTCATTTTACTGATTTCCTCTTGACATTGAAGTTAACTTTAGACTTATAGTGATGCAAAAGCAAGATTAAAAAATAATGCTAAAGCAGAGGTAAGATATGTCAAAACGTATATTGCACGTTGTCACTAATGTTGCTCAATATGAAGGAATTGATCAGCCTACAGGTCTATGGTTAGGTGAGCTGACCCATGCATATGATGAGTTTGAAAAACAAAATTATATTCAAGATATTGTTAGCCCTCTGGGAGGTAAGTCTCCAATTGAGCCAAAATCATTAGGACTTTTCGTTGCTGATCAATCCGTTTTGAAAAGAAAAAATGATCAAACATTTATGCAACTACTCGAAAATACTAAAAAACCATCTGAAATCAATTGGGAAGACTATGATGTAATTTATTACACGGGTGGGCACGGCGTGATGTGGGATTTTTTAAATAATGCCAAACTTCAAGAAATGACCAGAAACATTTATGAAAAAGGTGGCATAGTTTCTAGTGTCTGTCATGGTTACTGTGGGCTGTTGAATGTTCGTCTTTCGGATGGTGAATATCTAATAAAAGATAAAAAAATAACTGGTTTTGCATGGAGCGAAGAGATATTTGCGGGCGTCGCAAAAAAAGTACCTTACAATGCTGAACAGGTAGCGAAACAACATGGGGCAATTTACTCTAAAAAATTCATTCCTTTTGCACCCTATGTAGTTCAGGATGGCAATTTGATTACTGGTCAAAATCCATTTTCTGCTCGTCAAACAGCTCAAATGATTATTGAAAACTTATTAAAGCAGTAAATGTTCAAAGCGATTTTGATCAAAAGCTCCGTTTATGCCTAAAGCATTCGGAGCTTTTAAAAATATTAGATAGATGGTGGAAAACATACTTGTTCAATTATGGAAAATTGTGAATACTCATGCCCGAAAAATTCAGGCTATAAGATTATTTCTTGGGGTTAGGCAACTACTGTGAAAACATATCCATTTACATTTTCTCGTTTACACAAGGCATTACTGGCAGTTGGTTCATTTTCGTACCTAGGGTTAAGTTCAGTATTGGTACATGCTGAAGATGAAAATAAAGTATCCAGATTAGAAACAATCACAGTAAAAGCCCAAGCAGCAGAAAATGTATATTTTCAACCCAAGGTAAATCTGTCTGGTTTCACACAACAAAATCTCGCTGAGATTCCTGCATCTATTCATACTGTAACGGCTGAGCGAATTGCCGACCAACATGCAAAAACCGTAACGGATGTTGTAAAAAATGATGCTTCTGTGGGGGATGGTTACGCCCCAATTGGTTATTACTCGAATTTTATCATGCGCGGTTTTGCCTTAAACCTCGGTTCGAGCTATTTGCTGAATGGTAACTTGCTGCGCGGTGAGCAAAATGTCGCGCTTGAAAACAAAGAACAAGTGGAGATTTTGAAAGGTATCAGTGCTATTCAAAGTGGAATGTCGACACCTGCTGGGGTAGTGAACTATGTAAGCAAACGTCCTAAAGACATCCGTTCAATTACTGTTGATGCAGATAGTCATGGCGGTAATCGTATCGCAGCGGACTTTGGTGGATTTTTAGGTGAGCAGCAGTTTGGTTATCGAATGAATTTGGCGCATGAGGATATTCATCCGCATGTAGAACATGCCAATGGTAAACGCTTATTTGGTTCTTTAGCATTAGACTGGAATATATCAGATCGTTCAAAATTAGAATTTGATATCGAATCACAGCGTCAACGTCAGCGTTCAGTACCAGGTTATCAATTACTTGATGGTAAAACCGTACCCACTGGTGTGGCGTGGGATCGTTTACTTGGCTATCAAAGTTGGAGCCAGCCTGTCATTAACCAAAGTTTAAACACAAGCTTAAAATATAATTATCAACTCAATAAAGATTGGTCAGCAAATCTAAGTGCTTCACAAAGTCGTGTTGTGGTGGATGATTATTCTGCCTTTTCATGGGGATGTTACAGCAGCACGTGTCAGATTACAGGTTTTGGCAATACCTTTGATCAAAATGGTAACTATGATATTTATGACTTCCGCAGTCCAGATGACAGTTATCTAACTAATCAATTTAAAGCGGGCTTAAATGGTCAATTTATTACTGGCACATGGCAACATAAACTGAGTTTAGAATTATCACATACTTATAAACGACATGCGCAATATGATGCGATTAATCAAGCTGTAGGTACAGGGAATATTTATACTGATACTGTGGACTTTGCTCCATCAGGCGCGGTTTTGGGCAATCACTACAAATCTTTAAACAGTCAGCAAACAGGATTAAATTTACTTGATCAAGTTGAATTTAATACAGCATGGTCAATTCTAGCAGGCGGAAAACTACTGCATTTAAATGAAGATGCTTATAATGCATCTGGTCGTAATATTCGTGACACTAACTTTAATCGCTTTTTACCACAATTTGCTGTGATGTATCAGCCTTGGGAAAAGACTCATGTCTATGCTTCTTATGCCAAAGGATTAAGTGACGGCGGACAAGCGCCGTGGTTTGCAAACAATCCTTTTGTGACATTAGTACCTAAACATTCAGCGCAATATGAATTGGGATTTAAGCAGCAGTGGCAAGATTTACTTTTTTCAGCTGCATTATTTGATTTAAAACAAGATAATCAATATACCAATACTTCAAATGATTTCGTAAAAGATGGTGAACAACATAACCTTGGTTTGGAATTTGGTCTGCAAGGACGTCTTGTTCAAAATTTAGATGTGACATCGACTTTAGCACTTACACGTTCGCGCTTAAAAGACATACAGTCATCTGAATATCAAGATCATCAAACTCAAAATGTACCTCATGTACGTTTAGCAACTAATATTTCATATCAAATCCCCCAAGTTGAAGGATTACGTTTACTCGCTGGTATACAATACAGTAGCAGTAAATATGCCAATAAATCAGCTACAGTAAAAGTACCTAGCTATACTTTGTTTAATCTAGGAAGTGCCTATAACTTCCGTGCTTATGGCTATGAAAACACGCTGAGATTCAATCTTGATAACGTATCAAATAAAAAATACTGGCGAGATGTGGGAAGCTTCTTTGGTGATGACTATTTATTTTTAGGCACACCGCGTACTGCAAAATTTTCATGGACTGTGAATTTTTAAATAAGAATTCAATAATATGTAAAGATCATCTATTTACCTTGCTCCTCTGAATAGTTGATCTTTACACTAAAATAAAACTAAACAATCAAGCTACACATCATTTGAAAAAAATAGTAATGCTAGAATGACCTTATAAAAATCATGTATCAATCCATTTATCATCTAAAAAGGCTAATTAAATATGAATAAAATTCTACTTAGCGTATGTCTTGCTGTAAGCACTTTTTATACGATGAATTCAGCCTATGCAATAGATGCAAAATATAGAGCGAAGTTAGAACGTTCAGGTTGTACCCAAGTATCTGAGCTACAAGGTTGTGATGTTAATAAATCTAAAGCTGAGAATAGCAAAGCAGGATTTGGAACTGATAAAAGAATTATTTCAAATACTTACGCAGGTAGATGGATCGCAAAAAACTCAAACAGCGAGCAAACAGTATCGAATATTCGTGTTGATAATAAAGAAAATGTTTGGGTGAATGGGCAAAAAGTTAAATCGAAGCGAAGCGATGGAGGATTAATTTTCAAAAAGGGCTTTATAAGCTATAAATTAGAAGGTGATCCAACGCAACAAGATAAAAGCTATTGGACTGATTCAGATGCTAAAACATCAGGCCCAATTGTTAGGAAGTAATTATTTTCCATCAGAAGGTCTAATTTAATGGGCTGCTGATTCTATTTTAGCAGCTCATTTATCTATAAAAACTTGCAGGATTCAAAGTTTCATTTTTCCGACTACATGAAAATAGGGCGGAGGAAAATATGGAATGATGACTATTTTTTGATTTTTTTATCCAAATATTACAGCTCCAAAAATAGATTTATGTTTTGGGGGACTTAATCATTGTATATTTTTTGGACATTACGCTTTCATTTCTATTTTCCTTCGAAATATAAATTTAAAAATATAAATCAATATTTTTCATTAGCTTATATTTAAGCTACTTGTTCTAATTGCAAAATAAAATCTAATAATTTTTCATTCAGAATTTCTATTCATGATAGCGCATCTTGGTAACATGAATTTTACTCATCTTGTAGTTAGATTAAATCATTTTTATTCATGTGATGATTCGAGTATAAATTACAACATAAAGAAGTTTACGGTTTATCGCAAAAATTAGGATACCAATCATCATGAGTAAAGAGTTTGCATGTTCAATTAAACGCATTCGTTTTGATGAAAACTATCAACCAGCGGATAGCACACGTCTAACGACTAATTTTGCCAACTTAGCACGCGGTGAAAGTCGAGAGCAGAATCTTCGTAATACACTTCGAATGATTAATAATCGTTTCAATGCTTTAGCACAAACTGATAATCCGAATGGTGACCGTTATTCACTTGAAATTGATATTATTTCTGCAGATTTAGATATTGAAGGTAATGGTAAAACTTTTCCAATCATTGAAATGCTGAAAAGCACCGTTACAGATCATCATACCAATCAACGTATTGAAGGCATGATTGGTAACAGCTTCTCATCTTATGTACGTGATTATGATTTTAGTGTAGTACTAAAAGAACATAACAAAGAAAACTCAACTTCGTACGCACCTGAAAATTTTGGTGATTTACATGGCAAGCTTTATCAGTACCTCGTCAAATCAGATACTTTTAAAGCAGCGTTCAATCAACAGCCTGTGATTTGCTTGAGTGTTTCAACAGCAAGAACTTATCAGCGTACAACCAATGAGCATCCTATTTTGGGTGTTGAATATAAACAGGATCAATATTCACGTACCGATGAATATTTCCATAAAATGGGTTTACAGGTTCGCTTCTTTATGCCGAAAGGAAGTGTTGCACCTTTAGCATTCTATTTTGCGGGTGATTTATTACGTGATTACACCGATTTTGAACTGATTAGCGCAATTAGTACGATGGAAACTTTCCAAAAGATCTATCGTCCTGAAATTTACAACGCAAATTCTTCAGCAGCACAAGTGTATCAAGCAAGTTTAGAGTACCCAGATTACTCATTAACACGAATTGTTTACGACCGTGTAGAGCGTGGTCAATTGGCAGTAAAACAAGGTAAATGGACGGAAGAAAACTTTATCAAGCCTTATCAAAACATCCTTGAACAATGGGCTGCCAATTACACTGTAGACAGTAACGCTGCTTAATTTACCTGAAATAGAGATAGAAGATTTAAAATGGCAATTTTATTACCAACATCAACGGCTGGCAGCTTACCAAAACCTTCATGGCTTGCAGAACCTGAAAAACTTTGGTCACCTTGGAAATTAGAGGGTGAGGCATTAATCGAAGCGAAGCAAGATGCTCTGCGTTTATCTCTACAAGAACAGATCCATGCGGGAATTGATATTGTGAGTGATGGTGAGCAAACTCGCCAACATTTTGTCACGACATTTATCGAGCATCTTGATGGCGTAGATTTTGAGAAGCGTGAAACAGTTCGTATCCGTAATCGTTATGATGCAAGTGTTCCATCTGTAGTCGGTGCAGTCTCTCGCCAAAAGCCTGTTTTCGTGGAAGATGCCAAGTTTTTACGTAGCCAAACAACACAACCAATCAAATGGGCGCTTCCAGGTCCAATGACCATGATTGACACGTTATATGATGGTCACTATAAAAGCCGTGAAAAACTGGCTTGGGAATTTGCCAAGATTCTTAATCAAGAAGCGCTTGAATTGGAAGCTGCGGGTGTTGATATTATTCAATTTGATGAACCTGCGTTTAATGTGTTCTTTGACGAGGTAAATGATTGGGGTGTTGCGACCTTAGAAAGAGCGCTTGAAGGTCTTAAATGTGAAACAGCCGTTCATATCTGCTATGGCTATGGCATCAAAGCCAATACCGATTGGAAAAAGACGTTGGGTTCAGAGTGGCGTCAATATGAAGAAGCTTTCCCTAAGCTTCAAAAGTCTAAAATTGATATCGTTTCACTTGAATGCCAAAACTCTCGTGTACCAATGGATCTAATCGAACTAATCCGCGGTAAAAAAGTCATGGTTGGTGCGATTGATGTTGCAACCAATACGATTGAAACAGCTGATGAGGTTGCAGATACGCTACGCAAAGCGCTTCAGTTTGTCGATGCTGATAAACTTTATCCATCTACTAACTGTGGAATGGCGCCTTTATCCCGTCAAGTAGCACGCGGCAAGCTGAATGCCTTGAGTGCAGGTGCAGAAATTATCCGAAAAGAGCTCTCCGTTTAGTATTTAGCAATTAGGAAATATCGAATGGGCTACTTATTAATTTAGTTAGTAGCCCATTCAGTTTGAAATAATTTAGATGTGCAAATGTGACGCGACTGTGTGTTAGGGCTTAATCTAAAGAAAAGCTACAGTTCAATTTAGGAATTAAACGATGATTGAAGCAACTGACTTTAGAAATGCGATGTCTTTACTGACAAGTGCAGTGAATGTGGTGACTACAGCGGGAGCATCTGGTCGTCATGGATTTACCGCATCTGCTGTATGTAGTGTTACGGATACACCTCCGACATTATTGGTGTGTATGAATACAGCATCTAGGTCACATGCACATTTTATTGAAAATGAAACTTTAACTGTGAATGTTCTAGGCGCGCAACATCAGCATATTTCTAATGTGTTTTCTTCTAAGTTGACGTCTGAAGAGCGGTTTAAACATGGAACTTGGACTAAATTAAAAACAGGTGCACCTGTTTTAGAGGATGCTCTTGTCAGTTTTGATTGTCAGATTGAACAAATTCAGGAAGTAGGAACACATACTATTTTTATTTGCCGTACAGTTGCTATTCAACAAGGTCAGCATGAACATAGTTTGGTGTATTTTAATCGTGCTTATCACCAAGTGGGTGAGACCGAAGTTGCTTAAATTAACATTCGCTATTTATCTAATATTAACCTTCAATCAAGTAAGTATGTCGTGGAATTAATCATTTTTTTAGCTATAGGTGCATTAGCGGGATTCGCTGCTGGACTTTTTGGTGTAGGTGGTGGACTAATTATTGTGCCGCTTTTATATGTTGTCTTTACACAAATGGGCTATGATCCTGAAGTTGTGATGCATCTTGCTTTGGGTACTTCATTAGCCACGATTATTGTGACGTCTATCAGCTCATTAATGGCGCATAATAAAAATGGTGCAGTAATTTGGCCTGTATTCAAAAATTTGACTCCAGGTTTAGTCATTGGATCATTTTTTGGTGCGGGTATTGCGGGATTACTATCAAGGGAACACTTACAACTGATTATTGGTGTTTTTGTGATTTGGGTTGCATACCAAATGTTTATTGGAGCCAAAAAAGTAATAAATCAGAATAGAGTCCTTCCATCAACGACTAAACAGGTGTTCGCAGGTACAGGAATAGGCGTAGCATCAGCAATTTTTGGTATCGGTGGAGGTAGCTTAACCGTACCTTATTTAAATCATCACGGTGTAGTCATGCAAAAAGCAGTTGGAACATCTGCTGCATGTGGCTTACCTATCGCAATCGCAGGTGCGCTTGGCTTTATGTTATTTGGTATGAAAGAACAAATAAATGTTCCGAACAGCATAGGTTTTGTTCATATTTATGCATTTCTTGGTATCAGTGCGATGAGCTTTTTTACCGCAAAGCTGGGTGCTAAAGTGGCACATGCTTTATCACCGCAAATGTTAAAAAAATGCTTTGCTGTACTACTGTTGTTTGTCGGATGTTTTTTCCTGTTTAAAGGGTTAATTTAATCGATCTTAACAGGCTTGATACAATGATAAAGCTCACATTATGTGGGCTTTTTATTCATTTAAAGGCTGCTCTTTAAAAAGTTGAATAATCCATTCAATAAATACTTTTTGCCTAGGTGAAACCAATGTCTTGGATGCATAAAGCAAAGAAACAGGAAGAGAAGGCACTGGGTAATCTGTTAAAACTTCACAAAGTTTACCTTGCTCAAGTTCTAAATGATGACCATATCTTGGAACTTGAATAAGTCCGAAGTGATGTTTAGCAGCTGCAGAATAAGTATTAGCTCCATTGACTTGGATCATCGTGGGTAAATCATATAATTCAGTTTTTTGCTTATCTATAAACTCAAGAGGGATTGGTTTCTGCCGAGCTGTTGAGTAAAAACCCACCATAAAATGCCGATTTAGATCTTTTAGCTTGTTCGGGACACCATATTTTTTTAAATAATCTGGACTGGCCAAAGTAACCTGTTGAATATCACCAAGGTGTCTGACGATAAGATCACTATCATTGAGTTGACCAATACGAATAACACAATCAATTCCTTCTTTAATAACATCAACATAACGGTCACTTTCTGTCAGTTGTAATTGAATTTGTGGAAATTCACTCAGAAACTGATGCAGTTTAGGCATAATAAAATGTGCTGCAAAGATACCATGCACTTCTATTTTTAAAGTCCCTTGTGGTTTTGCATTCAGAAAATCATGATCAGATTCATTGATATAGCTCAAAATATACTTACAGCGTTCATAATAAATCTGTCCTTCATCAGTGGTTTTAACCTGACGAGTAGTCCGAAATAACAAACGTGTATTCAATTGTAGTTCTAATTGTTTAATAGCATCAGTCAATGTTGAACGAGGCAGACTCAATATGTGCGCAGCTTTGGTAAAGCTTTGTTGTTCAACGACATGAATAAAAGCAGACATTGCATTTAATTTATCCATCGTAGCTCACTCATTTGTTCGTATTATTCGGATAAATATGTCGGATTTTAAGAGATTATCCGACATTGACTGAACAGTATCATAAACCCATGAGAAGTTAAATTTCATTTCATGAGGTGAGATATGAGTCAGAAAAAAGTTATTTTAATTACGGGTGCTTCAAGAGGTATCGGTGCCTTTACGGCAACCTTATTAGCTCAACAAGGTCATAAAATTATTATTAATTATGCCCATAATGATCTAGAGGCAAATGCTGTTTTAGCAAAGATTCAAGCACTTGGAGGGACTGCATCTTTATTTAAAGCGAATATAGGTGATTCAAATCAAGTCATCCAACTGTTTGATTACGCTATCCAGACCTACGGTCAGTTAGATATCGTGATTAATAATGCAGGCATCATGCGCTTTAATAAAATTGAAGATGTTGATGATGAAACGATTGATCAGATACTCGCAATTAATCTTAAAGGTTCTTTATATACGATGCGTGAAGCTGCTAAACGATTACCAAATGGTGGGAAAATTATTAACTTATCTAGTAGTGTTATCGGTATGAAACTTGAAGGCTACGGTGTGTATACTGCGTCAAAGGCTGCAATTGAATCATTAACTGCTATTTTAGCTAAGGAGCTCAGAGGTAGAAATATTACCGTTAATGCAATCGCACCCGGACCAACTGCAACAGAACTTTTTCTAGAAGGTAAAAGTGATGATTTGATCAAAAAGTTAAGCAACGCTGCACCTTTAGAACGTTTAGGCACTGTAGATGATATTGCCGCCGTTTTAGATTTCGCTGTAAATGACGCAAGTAATTGGATAAATGCGCAAGTACTCCGTGTGAATGGCGGCATTATTTAAAATTAAAGTCATTATAAGAATCTAACCGAAGTCGTATGTTTCGGTTAGATATAAAAATCAATTATTTAGTCTGTGTGAGCGGATAAGGTCGCCATATCAATCACGAAACGATAGCGGACATCGGAACATTCTAAACGTTCAAATGCTTGATTAATTTGATCCATCCGAATCATTTCACAGTCCGGCAAGATATTTTGACGGGCGCAGAAATTTAACATTTCCTGTGTTTCGGCAATACCGCCAATCATTGAGCCCGCTATTCGACGACGCCCCATAATAGCAGGAACAGTGAAAAGTTCATCCAGCTGTCCTAACTGCCCAACCACAACAAAGGTGCCATCAATATCCAGTAAGGGAATATAAGGATTAATATCGTGCTTGACTGGAACGGTATCAATAATCACATCAAATGCATTGAGTGCCTGTTGCATAGCTTCTGAATCAGCGGTATCGAGAAAACGATCTGCACCCAGTTGTAAGGCATCAGCTTGTTTCTGTTTTGATCGGCTCAGAACCGTTACCTCGGCACCCAAACCGACCGCCAGTTTAACCGCCATATGTCCTAAGCCGCCCAAACCCACCACGCCAACACGTGTTCCTGGTCCTACATTCCATGTTCGTAATGGGGAATAGGTGGTAATTCCTGCACAGAGTAGGGGTGCAACACGTGATAAATCCAAGCGATCAGGCACATGCAAAACAAAGTGTTCTTTCACCACGATATATTTGGCATAACCACCAGCAGTATTTTCACCAGTCATACGATCCTGCCCATTATATGTTTCGGTCAAGATTTCACGGCACATATGTTCTTCACCTTTATGACATTGATCACAATGCATACAGCTATCAACAAATGTTCCTACAGCGACATGATCGCCTATCTTAAACTTGTTCACATCCTTGCCGATCGCAATTACTTTACCGACAATCTCATGGCCAGGGACTAAAGGGAAAACAGTACGCCCCCAATCATTCTTTGCCATGTGCAGATCGGAATGGCAAACACCTGAATATAGAATCTCAATACTCACATCATCATGACGTAATTCACGGCGCTCTAAAGTATAAGGAACAAGGCGGGAGCCTTGCTCCAAAGCCGCATATGCATAAGTTTTCATGAGGAAGTACCCATTATAAGTTTAGGATAAACAGGATCTTTTAACTCGAATTGATTGTTTTCATTGACAATGCCAAGCACTTGGTCGCTTTGATAAAGCTGATAGGCGTATTCAGCCAATTGTTCGGCAGAAATAAACACCTCAGGGCTAAATAAAGTCTCACCGTCGATTCCACCTTGAGATGAAGCTTGATCAACAAATTCAGTACGAGTAGCAGCAGGTGCCAAGACCTTGACCCGCATTTTTTTGTTTTGTGATTGCATCGCCAGTGCCAGACCTTCGGTGAAGGAAGCCACATAGAATTTTGTGGCGCAATAGGTCACGGCAATATCAATTTGTACATAGCCACCAATCGAAGCCGTGTTGATTAAGGTTGCTTCTCGATCTGCATAATCTTTGACATAGAGTAAAGATAAGTCTGTGAGGGCTTTAATATTCAGGTCGATCATGTTATTGGCTTTTTCCAGATTAACCTCCCAAGGGAAGCCATAATCACCAAAGCCCGCATTGTTGATCATCACATCAATTTGCAATGTTCTTAGCTTTTCATAAAGCTGTCGTGCATTGCCAAGGACTGCCAAATCACAGCTTTCCACATGAACACTGACTTGATATGTCGTTTCAATGTCCTGCTTTATTTGTTCTAAAGTACTCGCTCGACGGGCAACCAGAATCAGGTTAAAGCCTTCAGCAGCGAATTTATAACCCAAGGCTTTGCCAATACCTGAACTTGCACCAGTAATAAGGACAGTTTTCATAGCATTTCTAGATCTTCAGAGTTTAATAAAAGGAGCATGAATACGCGCTATTCATCGTATTCACGCGAAAGGATTAAAGATGTTTTTGAAAGAAGGGAATAACCACATCTAAAGCTTTTGCGACAGGTTCAGGTTGGTCATAAAGTTCATAATGACTGGCGCCTTCAACTACAAAGATATTTTTATCTTTAGCGGCGGCTTTGTTATACAGTTCAAAACCATCTTTATATGAGCCAAAAGCACCAACACGATCACCTACGACAATCTGTAAGGGTTGAGTGAGTAAGTGTTCAGCTAAATGGAAGGCATCAAAACCAACAGCGGCAGCCAAACCTGAAAAACGCAACTGGTTAGTTGAACCTGCTGCCTGACCCCGTGGTGTCTTGTAGTAGTCAATGGCTTCTTGGATATCAATGTCCTGAATGCCGGCTTGTTCACGCTCTGCCTGCGAGTTTGGAATATATTGGGTGATAAATGCTTCTGCTCCACGTGCTTCAGCTGTACGTTGAGCTGCAATTGCTTCAAGAGTATTGATTGCTGCATTTGGACTGAGATCACCTTCACGCATCAGACGACCATAGTTTGCAGCGACGATGGTTGCCACAGCTTTAAAGCGGCGTTCGGTCATGGCTGCATTTACCGCATAGCCACCCCCACCACAAACACCGAGGACGCCAATGCGGTTTTCATCGACATAATTTAAAGTTGTGAGATAGTCGGCGGCACAACGGAAATCTTCAACACGGGTTGCAGGGTCTTCAAGGAACCGGGGTTCACCGCCGCTGGCACCTTGATAAGATGCATCAAAGGCAATAGTTACAAAGCCTGCCGCAGTTAATTTTTCAGCATAAATTGCACCTGCTGTTTGTTCTTTACAGCTGCTGATGGGGTGTGCACATACAATCGCAGCATATTTCTGATTTTCATCAAAGCCTTCTGGAAAACGGATCGTTGCTGATACGTCGATGCTTTTATTTTTGAAGGTTACATTTTTCATCGTTTAAGCTCCACATAGAGGGAATCAGTTGATGAAATAAATGTAGCATTGCTGATTTATCTTGATTAGAGGGTTATTTTTGATTGCTTTAATAAGTACGACTTATGAATAAATACAACATAGCACTGCTTTTATTCTCATCAGCCCATTCTAAAATTTAGCCACAAAAAAGCTTCCTGACCTTAGGGCAGGAAGCTTGCTATAACAAACGAATGGCTAAATTGCAGTATACCCCCCATCAACCAAGAGTTCGGTTGCTGTGACATAAGAGGCTTCATCACTGGCAAGAAACAGCACGGCAAAGGCAATTTCTTCTGAAGTCCCTGCACGACCAACAGGGATAGCTGTACGTAAATGTTGCATTGCTTCTTCATCTTCAGTGAAATGGGTTGCCATTGGAGTAGCAATCAATCCTGGCAAGACCGTATTGACACGAATATTCATTTTCGCCAAATCGACTGCAGCTGATTTGCTTAACATACGTGATGCACCCTTTGAAGCTGCATACCCTGGATTTACATCAGGAAAAGCAATCACTGCTGCTGCGGAACCAATATTGACAATCGAACCGCCCCCTACTTGTTGCATAAATGGAATCACGGTTTTAATGCCTAAGAATTGGCTATTTAAATTGACGTCCATCACAGCCAACACATCTTGAATATCGGTATCAGTCCATCCACCACGTGGTCCAGGTGTACCTGCATTATTCACCAAGATGTCAATTTTTCCGAATGTCGAAATGGTATGTGCTGCAACTTTTTGCCATTGCGCTTCATTAGTGACATCTAGAATGGCATAAGTTGCTTTTAGACCTTGCTGGTTCAGTTCATCTGACAACTCTTTGATCGCTTGTTCACGCTGCTGGCTGGCGGTAACCACCACACTCGCACCTTGCTGAGCAAATAAACGGGCAGTGACAGCGCCCATTCCAGTACCACTACCAGCACCTGTGATGATGGCCACTTTATTATTTAAACGATTCATCTGATGCTCTCCTTATTGGCCTGATAAAGATTGCTGAAAGAAAGGTACAATTTTTTCTACAGCTTCATTTACAGCATCTGGGCGATCATATAGATCGAAATGATTTGCAGCTGTAATCACAAAAAGTTCTTTTTGAGATGCCGCTGCGGTTTTGATCAGTTGTTGACTGTGCCATGCCGAACCTGCCTCACTTCCCACAACCAGAAGTAAGGGTTGAGTCAGGTAGCGATCTGCAAAATGAAAGGCATCGTAACTCATCAATACTGCTGTTGACGTTGTGGTGCCTTGACTTGGTGAGTTTGGATGTTGGGCACGAGCAGTACGATAATAATCATAGGCTTCACGCATTTCAGGATCATCAACACCGTCGAGGCTTTCAGGTGACCAAGGTGACAGCGCGATTGCTGCACCTTGTGCCTCTGTCGTCAACTGTTGTGCAATTGAGTCTAAAATGGCGATTTGATCAGAAGCGGTTGCCTGATTGTCTCCATGCCAACCTTGACGATACAGATCACCTATATTCACTGCACTGACACCAACTACCGCTTTGATACGATGATCAATAATGGCAGCATGAATGACGTATCCACCTGCACCACAGATCCCTAAAATACCAATGCGATTTTCATCTACATAAGCCAAGCTGTCTAAATAATCGATGGCAGCACGAAAGTCTTCAACACGTTGATATGGATTTTCGAGTTGACGGGTTTTTCCTCCACTTTCTCCTTGATAGGCAGCATCAAAAGTCAGTGCAATAAATCCTTGCTCTGCAAGTTTTTGTGCATAGATATGCGCCGTTTGTTCTTTCACTCCACCGACAGGATGACCACAAATGACGGCGGCATATTGTTGTGCTTCATTAAAATCATGGGGGAGATAAAGATGTGCTGCAATTTGGATATTCTGCTGATTGAAATGGATTTTTTTCATTTGATGAACTCCAATGAGATGTAAGGTTTAAAGCTGGATTTCGACAAACTCAGCATCGTCAAATGCGGTTTCGATGCCTTTTTGGCGCCATGAATCAATGTCTTGGGTTCGTGTTGCAAGGGTTTGATCCCAGATTGAAAAAGCATCCTGACCCAACATTAGACGGGTAGGTGGTGTTTCACTTTCAACGACTTCAAGCATGCGTTGCGCAGCTTTGGCAGGATCACCAAGTTGTTTACCCGATGAGCCTTCCAAATATTGCTCAAATGGTTCTACGACTGCTCGATAGGCCTGAATGTGCTGAGCAGGACGCATATTGACATCACCTGCAAACTCCGTACGGAATGCACCTGGTTCAACCAATGTGACATGAATCCCCAGTGCTTTGACTTCCAGTGCAAGCGATTCAGTCCAGCCCTCAATTGCAAATTTGGCTGCACAATAGGGACCAGCTGCATTCATAGCCACCAGCCCGGCGATACTGCTCAAGGTCAAGATATGACCTGATGCTTGCTGACGCATTTGCGGTAACACGGCTCGAGTCATTTCAGCGGCGGCAAAGAAATTCAACTCCATTTGCTCGCGTAGTTGTTGCAGACTAAATTCTTCACATGCGCCCACTACACCACGCCCAGCAATATTGGCAAGCACATCAATACGTCCGAAATGCTGAATGGCTTGATCAATCACTTGGCTTCGTGCAGAAGCATCGGTAACATCAAGTGCAACTGCTAACACTTGATCTTCATGGCCATATGCAATTTGTTGTAAGCGATCTAGACGTCGCGCCGTGATCACAGCCAAATCACCCTGAGCAATAACCGCTTGTGCAAGTGCCTGACCTAAACCAGAAGATGCACCTGTGATTAACCAGACTTTTTTCATTGCTTTATTCTCTTGTTCATTTGATAAAAACAATGTTAGCAAGGGTGATTTATAATGATAATCCGTTATAATTAGATAGGACTTATACTGAATACTTATAAATAATGAAAGAAAATTTAAATGATCTACAGGTCTTTCTCATTGTCGCACAAGAGCGCAGTTTTACCCGAGCGGCTGCAAAACTAGGCACCTCCCAATCTGCCATTAGCCAGACCATGCGTAATCTAGAAGAGCGAATAGGTATTAAACTCCTTTCGCGGACTACCCGAAGTGTGTCACCAACCGAAGCAGGGGAATATCTGCTCAATTTGGTTCAGCCTGCGATTGAAGATATTGAACATGGGCTACATCAGATTAGCGCCTTGCGAGAAAACCCTGCTGGTACCTTACGTATTAATGCTGATGAATACGCCATTCAAAGTGTGCTATGGGCAGCTGTAGAAAAAATTATAAAAAAATACCCTGATATTGCGGTAGAGATGACCTCTGATTATGGTTTGACCGATATTGTCGATGGACGTTTTGATGCAGGCATCCGTCGAGGTGGATTGGTTTCCAAAGACATGATTGCAGTAAAAATCAGCCACGGAATTGCAATGCTGGCCGTGGCAACACCTGATTATTTAAATCAAAAGGGTCGACCTACGCATCCCAAAGACTTGATTGAACATGATTGTATTAATTTACGGTTACCCACGCATGGTGCTATGTTTCGTTGGCAATTTACCAAAGGAAGTAAAACTCAAAGTGTGAAAGTAGAATCCAAAATTACATTCACTACCATTACCCCGATGTTACAGGCGGTGAAAAGCGGTGTGGGTATTTCATATCTACCGATTGATATGGTGCAACCGTATATAGAAAGTGGTGAACTGGAAGAGGTGCTGAAAGATTGGCGACATACCTATGAACCTTTTTATTTGTATTACCCGCATCGACGAGAACAGGCACCGTTGCTAAATATATTAATTACAGCGCTGAAAGAGAATTTTGATAATAAAAGTGCCTTAGTTTAGTTGTTAGTAAAACACTTTTATTTATTAATATTCAACAAATCAAAAGCAGTCTATATTCGCCTTCATTTTCAATAGGTGCTCTATGTACACAAGGCAAAACGTGCTGCGTCGGGTGATCAACTGCTAGACGCCAAAGATGTCCTAAACCTAAATTTAAAGGTCTTGCATCAGGGAGCGGCTGATAATGTAAATCGAAGAAATAATCTTGTAGAAAACTTTCAAATTCTGATTCTGGCCCGTTATGTAATTCCTTAAGTTTCTCTCTAATTTCGGGAATCAAAATTTTTTGCTTAACTTGATCGTTTGGCAGAATTTCACTTACCGCTCCATGATAAGTACATAAAAAAGTATCTGTCGGAATAGGCGAGCGATCAACATGAAATGAATATACATCAGTTGAAATAAAATTTAACTCATCATCACATTCGTAATTTTGAATTAAGTTAAGGGTAGGTGAAGCTCCGAAATCACTCAATAGCTGCATATCTTTTAAGATGATTTCTCTTGCTAAATGACCTTGTTCGGAAAGTTGCAAAGCCAATAGATCATCAACCGAAACCTCAGTAATATTTTCCTTTAGTTCAAGCTGTTTTACGATTTCTTGAAAATCCCCATTCAGGTTTCTATACCAACAAATCGCATTTCTATCTCCTTGAAAATTAGAACTGACGAGTTCGGAGAAACTAGAAACCACGTTAATTTGCTTGTGGTCATAAAATGTATTCTTCATAAATAGAAGTTTATCAAAAAGAAAATATGTTTAATGATACACAGTTCGATCACGTTAACAACGATAGGTAGAATAGTATTTTTCAAACATTTATCTTTTCATGCCTTATAACAGTGAAAATTGATATTGAGCCAGACAAAGGAAAACTTACTCAAGCTGTTTTAGACAACATATTTAAACCACTCTGAGTAACAAAGCTGTGTAGCCTAAATTAAAATGCTAGGGCTAGGGTTTTGATAGCTAAGATTTCTGTTTGGCTTTTTGGCGTAAGACATACAAATATAAGCTTTCTACTTTTTCACGTGCCCATGGTGTGGTACGCAAGAATCGCAATGATGATTTAACACTTGGATCTATGCAAAAGCATCTAATTTCAATCTTACGACTTAAGCCTTCAAAGCCACCGTAGTAATCCAATAATTCATCCAAAATGTCAGCAAGTTTTTTGCCGTGCAGAGGATCATTGGAGGTGTTCATAATAGATCAACCATATTTGGGGAGACATCATTATAACCTGAGCGAGTTGAAATAGGTCAGCATCACAAGGCTTATGCAATCATGGCTTTGATGTATAAGCCTTTCGCGTAGCAGTCTGATTTCTGTATAACTTATATTATGTTACTTGGAATACTCAGCAACGTGAATTATGATCGTAGAGATTCACGTTGCTGAGCTGTGGCAACAAACAGGTTGTGTAGGCCACAGTCTTAGATATTCTATTTAACTTATGTTTATATAAAGTTTAGTTTATAATTATTTCATAATTAATCAATATAAAACAAATAGTTAATTGATATATTTTAAGTATATTGAAAACAACTTCATGAACCTGTTTTAAAAAATGATTCCATTTTTAATATAAATAGATAAAATATTTATAAATCATCATTTTACATAAGTATTAAATGTTAAAGATTCATGTAATAGATGCGACTCATGGAGATTGTCTTCTTCTTGATTTCGAACATTCAAAAATTTTGATCGATTGTGGTCCAAAATCATTCAAAGCTCGTAGAGATGTACTAGCTAATATAGAAAAGATTTTAGGTGAAAATAGTGTTATTGATATAGCGATAGTCACTCATAATGATGATGACCACATCGGTGGATTTGAATTTTTGCTCGATACTTCTATCAAAATTAACACTATTGTTTTTAATAGTCTTCAAGATATTCCTGACATTATACAAAACTCACAAAAACAAATTTCATATAACCAAGATAATGCTCTTAAGCAAAGATTATTGGCAGAACGAGGAATTAAAACTCTATGTTTAACAAGAGATTCTAGTCCATTAATAATTAATGATATTACGTTAACTACGATAACGCCAACGGCTGAAGCTCTAGAATGCATGCTAAATGATGCCAATGTTCAAAAAGAAAGAGAAGAAAAAAAGAGAAGGCAAAAGCAAATCTCAAGTTCGAAAACTGAAGAAATAAAGCCTGAGGAGGCTTTACAAAAAATTCAATCTGGTCAAGATGTTTTCGTAAAAGATCCATCTATTACTAATAAATCAAGTATAGGATTAGTCATTCAATGCGGATCTTTCTCTGGGCTTTTTTTAGGGGATGCTCATGCTGAAGATGTGATTGAAGGGTTGACTGTTTTAGGTTTTAATAATCATCAATTTGATGTGGTAAAAATATCTCATCATGGAAGTGAGCGAAATACAAATATTGAATCATTAAGTTTTTTGGGAAAGACTGAGTATATATTGTGTGCAAACAATGAAAAGCATCATCACCCTAATAATATTACATTAGCCAGAATACTCCATTTAGATAACACGCCAACTATTCATTTAAGCTCAAATAATCCTAGTCTATTGGAAAAAATTAATGATTTTAAAAAACTAGGTTTTAGTATTAATGAATCATATCCGACTAATGGCGTGAATACACTTTGCTATGAATACAAGTAATCTAATACAAGTTAAAGTACTCCAAAACGAATCTAGTGGATATTTTTTCAAATCCTATGATGACAATAAATCATTTGTCATCACGTCAAAGCATAGTATTTGCGAGTTTAGAAGTACTTGTGGTCTTATTAAGAGTTCAGTTAAAGATTGTTGCAGAACCTGTCCAGTAGAGTTTGATACTCAAAAAATTCAATTACTCAATAATAATGGTAGTAATGTTTCTCTTCACATAGAAAAAATCTATTATGAGAAAGCAAAAGATTTAGTAATTATACATGTTACTGAAACTGCTACCAATAAACTAATAATTAACGAAAAAAGTTGTAGCGATCTCTATGTGGCTTCTGGATTTAATAGTTTAGAATCAGGGGTGACCAACTTAATATTGGATACGCCTAGAAGCATTGACACGCTTATATATTACAATTTACATTCAAATCCAACCCCAAATTTGATAGAAAAAGAAAGAAATTTTCAGGGAATTTCGGGTTCTGTAGTTTTTACACATCATGAAAGTTACCCAACAGCAAAAGCACTAATCATCCATAATGAAAATCATAATGATCTTGGAGCAGAATGTCTTGATACTTTAAATTTCAGTGAAATCAATCAATTTTTTGAATGCAAGGTTTTTGATCAAAGATTTTACATTTCAGAAATACAGAAAATTAAAGTTATTAGTCGACAAAGTTTAGAATTAATTCCGAAGATAATTGATGGGGTGGAGTTATCTAGACCTGCATTACATAAAGAGTTTGAAGGTAAATTAAATTTAGGCAGATTTATACAAATTACAGGTTTGTCAGGTACAGGTAAATCAGTTCTACTAAGACAAATCGCAGAGTCAAAAGCTAATGATTTACCATTTTTATTCATTAAATCAGATCAACTTACGGGAAGTAATACTTGGTTGGAATATCTATCTAGAGTTGGACTACCTAGTTTTTCAATTTCAGAGTGGCTAATAAGTTTGGAAGCCGTTGGGGGAGTTCCTATTGTCTTTATTGATGGTATAGACAGAGTTAGTGAAAATAGTAAACCAATAATTGAAGAGTTAATTCGTACAATTTTTAATAATCACGATTTAACCAATTGGAAAATTGTTACTACGTTAAGAGACACTGGACTTGAACCATTAAAAGTATGGGTCGGTACTCTATTAAAGAATATAGCCATCCAAACCTTAAACGTAGATCTTTTAAGCGATGATGATTGTTATACATTAGCTCAACAAATTCCTGGCATTCAGAGGTTATTATTCAGTGATAGTAAAGTCAGAGAGATCATTAGACGTCCATTTTTTGCTAAAGTTTTAACAAGTTTAAAAGCCAATAATTTTGAACCTGAGTCAGAACTAGAATTAATAGATGCATGGTGGGAACGGGGCGGATTTAATGCAACTGGTCAATCTATTTATAATCGACAAGATTTTTTAAAAAGACTTTCTGAACTTAAATCTCAAAGCCTTAGTAATAGTGTCAAGCGTAGAGAGATTCAGCCTATCGACGCTTTAGACAGCTTGGTTGTTGACGGGATAGTTCATGTAAATTCTAAAAGCTCTACTGTTGATTTTACACATGACATATTTTATGAGTGGTCATTACTTTATCTTCTTTTAGAAGAAGAAAAAAACTGGTTGAATAAAATAGAAACCTTTGGACAACCTCCTTATATAGGTAAGGTTGTAGAACTGCTTGCTCAACGAGAATTTATTGATGATCAGTGGATTAGTTATTTAGAAAACCCAAAATTTAAAGAGCTAAGATCACAATGGTTAAGAGCATGGGTGATTGGACCAATAGGACACCCGAAGTTCATTGAGTTGAGTAGTGGATATACACAAGTCTTACTCGAAAATGATTTTGATCTCTTTAATAAATTATTGACATGGTTTCAAGCAGAGAAGACTAAAGCAAATCCTGTATTCTTAATACAGTCTGATAAATTAGAGATGGCTATTCAATATCCTTGGCCATCTGATGCTTCACTATGGCGAACACTTCTAGAATATATTTTTAAATTAATCCCAAGCATATCTCCCAAAGTATATTCTCAAATACTGAAGATTTTTGAAGTTTGGCAATATTTAGGTATTCATATACCCTCAAATCAAATGTCTAAAATGCTTTTGGATGTATCAATTCACTGGCTTTTAGAAATTTCTCAAAAAGAAAGATCTAACGATTGGGGACAAATGGTTAACTTAAAAGATTTTAAGTTGGGTCTAATTAACTTAATTTTGGTTTCAATACAATCAAATCCATCCTATATGGAAAAATATTTAAATTTTCTACTTTTGGAAAATGAAGTATCTAGAGATATTTATACACATATAGTAGGTGCTTCATCCCTTATTTCACAGCATCATCCAAAATTACTTGCTGATTTATCGCTAAAATTTTTATTAGATGAACTGCCTAAAACACGTATAGAGCGTGAGGAAAGAAGCTATCAAAGAACAAAGCAATATTATCAAGAGTTACTGGCTAAACCTGAGGAAGAAAGAACCAAAGAAGAACAATTTAAGATTGATCATCGTGCTTTATTTTTTCATCAAGCACCATATCAACAGATTCAGAGTCATGATTGGGAAAATTTATCAATTAAATATGAATCTAGACACTTTTATCCTAGCTCAGCTTTAAAGGAGCCATTTTTTTCATTATTGACTCATTCCGAAGACACGGGATTACAGCTCATACGTGACTTGTCTAACCATGCTATTCAAGCGTGGAAACAACTATGTGAAATATCTGGAAAAGTACCTCTACCAACTATCATTGAATTTCCTTGGGGAATACAAGCATTTTGGGGAAATGAAAAACAATATATTTGGAAAAAACCTGTTTGGATAAATAATGCGATTTCATCGGCCTATATGGTGTTAGAAAACTGGTGCTTTGAACAACTGGAACAAGGGCGTGACTTTGATGAGCTCATTCATAAAATTACATCAGGAAATGAGTCAGTAGCAATTCTTGGCGTAGTAAGTGTTTTAGCCCTAAATAGGCAAGTTGTTTCTAATTCTATATTTCCAATTGTCACTAATTTTAAAATTTTAGAGTTAGATATGTATCGTTTCCAGCAAGACTTACAGGAACCTAGTACAACTTTAATATCTTTTCAAGGTGAGTCAAAATATCAAAAAGATATTGAAGCTGTTAAAAACAACTACAATAGAAAAGGTCATAAATTATATATAGAGTGTTTTTTAAAAAATTACTTTATAAGTCCTGAATTTCAGGAAATTATTAAAGATAAATTATCGAAATTTAAAACCAATCTTCCTTTTAATTTTAAGCATGAGGAGACCGATGAATCTTGTATCAATATTTTAGAAGAACGAGCTAATTATTATGCTGAGTATGTTAATACTGAGAATTACTCTTGCCAAAAAATTGATGAAAATCGATTTTCTTGCTACTTTGATCACCCTCAGGATAAAAAGCATGCTGAGTCGAAAGAACAGAAGCAAAGAAATGAATTCGCAATATGTTCCAACATTACATATTGGGCTGAGAAATCATTACAAGCCAATACAATCCAAAATAGCTACACCATAGATTCAGTTATTGAATTCTTAAAAACTGTAGAAGAAGAAAGCTTATTTCTTGATGCTTGCGATATAGATGATGACTCATATGCAATTAGAAGAATGAAACAAAACGCTTTTAGTGCATTAGCAACCATGATCTTAGTCTTTAGAGCTGATTGTACAGAAAGTGAATTAGAATGGGGGCGTGATATTTTAAATCAAGTAGTCCAATTGCCATATAGTTCCTATGAGATAGGTTGTCCACAAGCATCCCTAGACTCTCATCCAAAGAAATTTCTTGCACAAGGTTTAGTGAACGAAATTATTCATGACAGCATAAATGATTTAACTTTCAATAATCTTATAAATATTGTAGCGAGCCCATCTCATGAAATTTCATTAAAAGCACTAAAAGAGTGTTTTAAATTATTTGAGATAAACCCTAAGTACACATGGACTGCTATATATCTTTCATTTGCACTATGTAAGAGCCGTTTGAAATATAAAATTCATAATTTAGAAAAATATTCTGAAGCAGAAAAAGAATTAGATCAAGTATATGAACTTCTAAACAACTATTTAAAATCAAATGATGGTTGGTGTGCATTACCAAAACCTGATGCTCCGTGGATAGAGCTTGATGAAGAAACTTTACAACGTAACAAAGAGCGTGAGAGAAAAATTGCTGAGATTTACAATCAATGGTGGCACGATGATAAAGTTGTTTCGAGGTGGGTGAAATCAAATACTCCATGGAATTATGAGCTTGCAGGAAAAGTTATTCATTTACTGCCTGAGAGATTACTTCATGATACCTCTCAAAACTATATTCTAGATTTTTTAAAAAGTTGCTTAGAATGGACTATAGAAAAACAAGAACCTTCTTGGCTCGAAGAGAATCAGAGGTTTGATGATAAAGATATTATTTATGAATGGAATCATAGCTTATCTAGTGCCTTAGCTAGAGTTGTTGGAATATTTCCTACAGAAGAAATCAAATCACAATTCCTTATGCCAATTCTTAATCTTAAAACAGATGCTTGTTGGGAGTTGCTTTATCCGTTTATTGAGAATTATATTTGTCGTTATATTTATGATGCACAAAAAATTCCTGACAATGCATTAGATGTTTTAGATTTATGTTTGGATCGTTTTTTAAAAGCATCGTGTTTTGATAAACAGAGTCACAGAGCTGCTGAAATTACTGGTATTGAATTACCATATATAGCTAAAAGCCTAATGTTTGTTTCAATAGATCAAAAAGCACCTTCAGCAAGTAGATTTGTGAATAGTGATTGGTCTGAGATTGGTATAATCTTACCTGTAGTTGATAAGTATGTCCGAGCGGTAGGTTGGACTAAATATGTTATTCACCTATTCTTGAAATTGTGTGAGCGATCAATCCAAAATTATCCATCAAATATTTATGCCGATCAAATCTTAGAACTACTATCATTAGATGAGCAACTGAATTGGAATGAGGAAGTATATCAAAGGATATCTAGCCTTATCCAAATTTTTATAGATAAGGAACAATCTATGCCAATAGAGTTACGACAAAAATTCTTAAAAATTATTGATTGGTTGGTTGATCACGGTGATCGAAGAAGTTCAGCACTTCAGCAAAGTAATTTTTTTCAAAAAGTGAAGAGCTCTTGAGTTATAGCTTCATAAGCTTATAGAGCTATTAAATTTTATCGAACATTTATCTGATTGAATATACTATGAATAATGAGAGTTTAATCAAAGTTGTGACCCTAAATTCGGAATCTACAGGGTACCTTTTTTTATCATATGATGAAGCAAAATCATTTGTTATAACTTCTAAGCATAGTATTTGTGATCAAAAGGATAATTGTGACCTGTACAAGGATAAAATAGATGGATGTTGTAGAACATGTCTCAAAGAATTTACTATAGAAAATATCCATTTATTACAGGAGGGAACTCAAGAAAAATTGAACATTAATAAAATATTTTATGATAAAAATAAAGATCTTACGATTCTTGAGGTTAATGAAAGTGCTACTGATAAATTAATCATCAAGGAAGAAATTTATACCGAATCTTATATTGCAAGGGGCTTTAATGAAAAGGATAAAGATTGGATTAATTTAGATTTAGATAAGCCTAAATATTTTGGATCAATGATTTTTTATCGTCATTTAAATTCAAACCCAAATTTAGTGGAGAAAAATAAGAATTTTGAAGGAATTTCTGGCTCACTCGTTTTCACTTATCATCAAGACGATTCTCCAAAAATTGCAAAAGCAATAATTATTCATAATGAAACGCATAATGATTTTGGTGCAGAGAATCTTGAAACACTAGATTTTGATTACATCAACATTTTTTTTGAATGTCATGTTTTTGGTACAAAAGAAGACCTAGAACTATATGAACTAAGGCTTCTATTAAAAAATAACCAAGAATGGTTATTAGAATCATTTTCTAATAATAGAGTGGCAAAATACAGTCTTGGTCAACCTTTAGCCCCTAATGACCCTAATCTACCAAAATTGTTACCTCGTGAGCATCTAATTAATAAAATTCATCATAATTTATTTACAGAAGATATTAATTTTATATTAGGAAAAGAGGGTGTTGGTAAATCATGGGTTACTGCACAAAGTTGGTTACTTCTTGAAGATAAACCCTTATATATTTTTCTGCCTGCTCAAGATTTTAGTCAATTAGGTAAAAGTGATATAGAATCTTTTTTAATAAAAAAAATTATTGAACAAACAAATGATGAAGAGAATCAAATTACTGTTACCAAATGGGAAGATAGATTCAAAAAGTGGAGAAATGATTCAGATGAAAATAATATTAATCTCTTAATCTCTATTGATGGAATAAACCAGAAACCAGATGTAGACTGGTATAGAATTATCGATACAATTTATCATTTATTTAAGAATAAAAAAGTTAAAATTCTAGTTACATCAAGAACGACCTTCTTTAATGAAAAAGTGAAGAGAAAATTTACAGGTGATTATAAAATAGTAACTGTAATGGACTGGTCTGAAGAAGAAAGAAATGAGATTTTGCTCCAAAAAGAAATTAACCCCACTACACTGACAACTAGCGTAGCAAACTCTTTATTAAATCCCAGATTGTTAAATATTGCTATCAGTTTATTCGATAAACAGAAAATTCAAAATATTGATGAGTTAGATGTCAATAGAATATTATTAGAACACATTAGGCAGATGGAATCTGAAAGATATGAAGAAATAACATATTCTGAATTTTTAATAAGTCTTCAGACTCATGCACAGGAAATTATAAATAGGTTAGTCAAGGATGAAAAAGATGATCTGAATTATTTTAAAGGAAATCTCAACGCTGTTGCTGAAGGCCGTTTTTTTGAAGTCATCGAAGATGATCTTAATTCATATAAATTAAGAGATGAAGGTTTATGTTTTTCATTAGGGTTAGAAATCGTTCTTCAATTAAATAGAATGAAGCGAAACGGTAAAAATTTGGACGATGGTTTGGCTAAAATTATTGAGCCGATAAATGCATTAGATAAAACGTCAGATATTATTATTTCTAGTCTTACAATATTGATATTTGAGCCTAATTATTACTCTAGAGAGGCTCTTACCGCTTTAGTTTCATGTTTTGTTTCTCTCCAAAATACCAATGAGGCATATCTTGGTTATTTTTCTATAATTGTTGAAAGGAAAATCTCTGATTTTATAAATATTTTGGAAGAGTTATGTTTGAATGGGGGCAATCAACCAAATTTTAATTGGGTCGAAAAGTCGATTATTTGTATCTCTTATACTTCACCATCTTGGCTATATATTGAAGTACAGATCAAAAAATGGTTACAATATTATTCATTATCGCCAGAAAAAAAACTTTCCTCATTTTCAAAGAAAGACGATAAAGATCGCTTAAATGCGCTTGAAAAGAATAAGGCCGAAATTTCAGAAAAATTAAATAAACTATCGTCAGTTGAAAAAGGATTAATTTCTCAATTAACTGAAAACGAAAAAGATATTGATACATTGGTTATTACGGCATTCCATATCATAGCAGGAAAACCTTTAGCCAGTTTTGCACCTGAATTTACTAAATGGAGCTTTGGTTGTAGTTTAAATTCAAGTTATAGCTCCCCACACAAAGACTTTATTAGCTTAATTAGATACAACCTTGTTGATTGGGCGAATACAAGGATGCAATTATTACATGAAGCAAAAATTTTGAGTTCCTCGGATAATTCAAGTGTTGCGCAATGGGCGTATGTAAGAATACTTTATGCAACAGGTGAGTCCAGTGATGCAAAATTTGCGGAAGATCTTGCTAAGCAACTTAGAACTGATGCATCCTTTGGAGGATGGAGAAGAATAGAATACTATTGTTCTACCGATCCATGTGATCCCGAATCTCTTGAGCCCGAAAATATTTTTAAAACCAATCAAATGTGTAAGGAAATAGATGTTAGTCAAATCTGGAATGATTTAAATCAGACTTCAGAAAGCCTTCTACTGCACGATATTCAAACTGGTCTAGCACGCTTTAGACCCAAAGAAGTTATATTAAAACATCGAGAATTAATTACTGATATTTTGTGTCGAGCTAAATACCCTTTTCGATGTGGAATAATCAATATAGATCAACATAATCTTTTATTCACAAAAGAACATGTTGATAGATTATTGGATTTTTATAAGCTTAATAAAGATTCAGAAATATTTGATGGACTAACTGAAAATGATAAAAACTTTGTAAATCAGTTTTCAATTATGCAAATCCTACCGTTTATTGAACCAATTCAACAAGTTGAAATTCTAATGAGTTTCAAAAAAGAGGATAATGTATTTAGCAATCTTATCGAAATTATGGAATCAGTAACAGTTGATGAGTTTGATCAAATTCTTGATAGTAAATTACAAGAACATCAACTTCTAAATTTACTTTATTATGCCAATACCAAAGAAATTGCTCTAACTGAAAAATATAAACTTATTTTAAAAAAGTATTTAGTTAGTGATAATTCTTTTATAAGAACACAAGTTTTTAGAGCAATAAGCATTTACGATAATATAGACTTATTAAATAATTTCATAAAGATAAATTGGTCAGGTTTAAAGACTGATGCTAACAACTATGAATTGTTTTATGGCTCATTATTGTGGTTACTATGTGCAAAAATTAATTTAGTAGATGAAGAAACTGTTGTGGCACATATAAACCCTAATATTTATGGAAATACCACTGAATATCTTTCAATTATAGGGTTAAGAAAAATAGCACTTGCTATTGATTCTATCTTTAAAGTTATTATTAATACTAATATTGATTTTCCAGATTTAGAAATTATCGAAAACTTATCATTAAAACGAAACGTTACTTCATTTTTTTCAATTGACAGAAGAGAAGATAATACTAACTTCGAAAAAAATCTAAAATTACTTTCAGAGTCTGGAGAGGATTTTGAGAAAAGACATAAAAATCAAAATCAGCAGTTTGACAAATATATAAGTTATCTGAAAACAAAAGGTGCTGATCTAATCCTAAATGGAATGTTACCAGAAGTATTTGCTCACATAGCAAATTCAGCTCCTGAATTGAAAAATGAATGGTTTATTACTTTTTCTAATTTACCAAGTATTCATGTTCCAAAATTTTATAACTTTATATTACTACTGGCATATACTTATTCTGAGGATGATGCTCAAAAGGCTCAATTGCTTTGGGATAAAATAAGAAATAGTGACTCTTATACTAATATAACAATCGGCCATGAAGAACTTCCACTAAAACAGATGTCAATTTGGAGGAATAAAAATCGAGATTTGAATTCATATCGATTTGAACTATTAGATAAAGCACTATCAGATCAACAAATATATAGCCATGTACTGGCTGCAATTGTAAATAATAATGAGACTATTATTTACGATTATGTTAATCAAAAAATAAATTGTGTAGAACCATCTCAAATTGCTAGAGGAATCCTAGTTGCTGGATGTTTAGATGAAAACTCTTTATCTGAAGAACTATTTAATACATACAAAGATTTCAATGGGATAATTGGAGAGGCATACAAAGCATCTTTATATATGTATGAAAGAAATGTTTGGTCTAAATATTGGTTCACAAAAATGTTATCTACAGAGGATAATGAAGAGTTTTGGAAATATATGATTTTATTTATAAAAATCGTAGATTTAAGATTTTATAAATGGAAATCTTCCTTATCAAATAATAATCTTCTTTTCCGAAAGTTTTATCAAAGTTATAGGAATGATATCAGTAATCGCTGTAAAAAATGGCAAAAAGAACGAGATAAAAAACTCTTTGGCAGTGAACCTCCAAATCCTATCTACATTTATCTACAAGGATGAACCAAAAAAGTATTATGAACAATAATTGATTAAAGAATTAATAGCTTTGATTTTTATTTTCAAGTTATTAATTTCTTTGATTTTTATTTGTCGCAATTGTTCAATTTTAAACTGGATATCAGAAAATTGTCCTTTTAAATCATGCAATGCTTCAATTTCTTCTTTTAGAGCAGTGATTTCGCACTCCAATTCTTCTTTTTTCAAATTTAGATCTTGGATGGTAGATGTTGGCTCAATGCAAAACTGTGATCGTAAATCATGCAAATTTTCAGTTTCAGTATAGGTTGTTTGTCCATATCTACTTTTTTCAACATCAACCGTTAAATAGCTATCTTTAACCAGTCGAAGTATTAGCCGATAAACACTTTGATAATTAACATTACTATCTACTACTTTCAAAAGTTTAACCTTATCCCAGAAGTCTACAGTTTGCCATGACTCAATATTGTAGCTACAGAATACTCGTGAAAGTTCTTTGAACATTGGTAAGTTTTGAATTTCCATATTCGCGACTCAAATAATGAGGATTATAGTCCGTGGATTAAAACACTTCAATTCCTGATAGTTCTTGTATTTACGGTTGTCACCTATGAATCAAGAACTAGCACTGTCGATTGACTCTAACATAAGGGAAACTCGAAAAACTAAATCTATTAGCCAAGAACAATTAGCCTTATTAACAACGATTGATCGTAGCTATTTGGGGAGAATTGAAAGGGGGGAAGTCAGCATTACTGTTGAAAAACTCTATCAAATTTCACAGACACTCAATGTTGACCCTAAAATATTACTCCCGTGATAAATATTTTTTGAGAAGATGAGGCGCTAGTAGATGGTCTACCTTCAAATTGGTTCTTAACTTTACCTCTTCAATAATATCTATAAGCGTTTCAGTATTCTGATGAAGCTGTGACTCCAAATCATCAATTTGTGTACGTAAATTTTTATTGGTATCCGTAAGAGCCTGTCTTGTCTTTTTATTCACATAAAGTTGTTGTTCCTTAGTCTTTAGGTTTAGTGGCGAAATCTGCTCAGATACATACAGAGATATAAGCTTCTTCCGTTCAGTAGAACTCAAAGTACTTAGCCCTCCTGATATATAGCCCTTAGCTGTTAGACGGCTATGAAGAGCTTTGTGCGAAATAGGGGACTTTTCAAAACCTTCAACCAGCATCATTTGTAATTCTTGTTCGATGACTTCATCTAATTGTTTACCACGTAACATATCAGGATTCCTTAGACTCAATTTTTTGTTGTTCGATGGCGAACAGTTCACTCAATGTCGTTGGTAATTTAGTAATCACATCTCCGTAAGGAAAAACGGGAATGGGAATTAAACTATTTTGTCTATCAAGTGCTTTTGTCTTTAAGTCACTTAAATAAAGTATTTTTTGACGTAAATCCTCAAGCATTTCTATATAAGATAAATCATGGGCTACGATTTGCTCTATATGTGAAAACTTCTCTAGTAATTCATTCAAAGTATGTTGTAGAACTTCTAATTCACCTTTACGGCCAGTTAAAGCAAAGTTTCCACATTGATCACCAGATTGGCATGCAATGCGTTTAGGGCAATCATGTACAGCGACTTCACGCATACATCCACCAAAAGGCAAGGGGTGTAAACAAGCATGGCGTTGAACTAATGAATTGGCTAATGATTGATCCTCTTTAACCAAATCATTAAAAGATTCAGCGATATCTTGGAAATATTCATCAAAGAAAGATTCCTTTACATAACTTGCTACTTCATTTTTGGAATCAAATGTCTGTAAATTCCTCTTTAGATTATTTTCTAGATCCAATTGGTCTGAAAAGTACATTAATCCATCATGTTTAATAGAATCAATTGGATAGTCTGGCTTGAGTTCTTGTTTATCATTTTTATAAAGTGCCACTTCATGTTTTTCTAGCAAACTAGCTGTTACTTTACGTTGTTTTAAAGCCAAGTGTTGATAATACTGGTTTTGCTTAATATCTACACGCCCCATAAGCATTGCTTGTAGATGCTCAGCTAAACCACTGAGAGCGAGAAAAGTATTGATGTTGTGCCTTGGTATATGACTTGTAATTTTTGAGTGTTCTATCTCATCTTCCATTAAATTATATTTTTCAAAAACAGACACACTTAAGGTATTACCTAAATGGATTTAAAGTATTGTATTTATTAGAATTGCTTGGTGAGATAATTGAATATAATCCTTTAATCATCTCATCATTCATACTTTTGAACGAATAATTGATTTCACTTTTAATTGTTTTATTAGACTTTGAAAAGTTGTTTATAATTTTTTTCTTTATAGTCATATATTTATTTAATTTTTCTTTAATTTTTTGGATTTCCTTTAGTGAGAGTTGTGGCTGAGATTGGATAGTTAGATATTCATCAATCAAAAAGCTGTAAAACTTTAAGAAGGATCTAACTCTATGACCAATTGTCGTGTAATTAACATACTCTGCGTTTCTTAACCTTATAAGATTACTTTCATTTTTTTTGTTGTTTTCTAAATAAATAATGAAGTTATCAATTTCGCATTGAACAATTTCAAAGTTATAGGACGTCGAATAGAAAGATTCACAAAAGGAAGTGGCAAACTTTTCAAACCAAAATTCGTACCAAAACTTTAATGCTATCAAATCTGCATTCTGTGTAGAGATACTTTGAAATCTAAGAAACTTCATAGTGTACAGCATAGGGTACAAACATGGACAAGATGAGGCTAGATCAAATAAAAGAATAATTTGATTTTCGTTTGAGACTTTTTTTTCCAAATGGACTGTTTTTAAAGCAAACATAGTAAAGTTTGTGAAGTATTTTCAAGGTAAACATATCATAATTTATTAGCAAAGTAGAAATCATTTAAGCTATTGAATTTTGGTGTAAGAAAGAAAGATATGAAGTTATAGTCAGGTATAAATCATTTAACATAATATACATTATACGCAATTGTTAAAACGTTAGTTAGATAGCCTATTTTCTTTATTTTGACATCCTAAAGTTACTTGGCGTCATATTTGTCCACTTTTTAAAAGCACGTGAAAAATGTGAAATATCGGCATAGCCTAAAAGATTTGAAATTTCTTGAATGGATAACTTATTTTCTTTTAAAAGAGCTTTCGCTTTTTCCTCACGGCTTTCACTAAGTAAGATTTGAAATGTTGTTTTTTCATTTGTAAGTTGACGTTGTAAAGTTCTATTAGTTAAACCAAGATGCTTAGCGATTTGGTTCAACGACAAAAATTGCTGTAATTCTACATCGTATAATAACTCACGAACGGATGAACTTAATAAGTTTAAGCTAGGACTCATTTTTTTTGATAGCTTTGACACATCATATTCACATTGACGCTTGGTTAATCGAAAAACCAATGGATCAGCAGTTTTTAAGGGCAAATTTAGAAGTTCTTTATTAAATATTAAACGATCTTCATCAGCACCCCAATTAACTCTATATCCATCAGAATTATCAATATTTCTAAAAATATCTTGACTATTTCCCTGCAATTCAATTTGGATATCTAAGTTTTGTTGAGCTAGATTCTCCAAAATATGAGCAAAACCAAAAACTAAAAAAATAATAGCATGATGATTAAATTTAAAATTATTTAAAGGTTGATCAAAATTCAAGTATGCCATTTCTTGTTCAATATAAAGTTTTGGCTGAAAAGCTGCACAATGTAAGCCAATAAATTGCTCAAGAACACCTATCGCCGCCCCCAAGTTTTCTGATGCAGCAGCAGTTACGCCCACATGACCATAACAAGATGCTTTCATTTCTCTTGCTACATAAATGCTAATTGCGGGTTCATTTGTAAGTCGAGCAGATTTTTCAAGTAAATTATTGAAGATGTTGAAATCTACATACCAAAATGGAGCATCTAGTTTTTTTAAAGTTATATCTGTATCTATTAGAAGTTGTTGCGGGCTAACGTTCCAATGTTTGATTGTTTCAATTAACAGATTAACATATGTTCCGGGTAATTCAGGATTCATTTTATTCCGCAAAATACTATTGATGGCGTGTAATGGTAAAAACTGGCGGTTCATGAACTATGTCATGTTTAAATTTTAAGGCATAGTGATTTTTATAAAAAGTTATCTTCAAGGTCATTACCAATGAATATTTTGATTGTCCACGCGCATCCAGAAAGCCAATCATTTACTAGCTCATTAAAAAATACAGCAAAACAACTCTTAGAAAAAAATGGACATTTTGTTGAAATTTCAGATTTGTATGAAATGAATTTTAACCCTGTTGCATCAAAACATGACTTTGAAAATTTAAATGAAGATGAATATTTTAATTATGCATTGGAGCAGCGAAATGCTTTTAAACAAAATACACTTTCACCAGACATTCAAGTTGAAATTGAAAAGGTTCAACGCGCTGACTTAGTACTTTTTACTTTTCCTTTATACTGGACATCAGTACCTGCTATTTTAAAAGGCTGGATTGACCGCGTTTTTGTCTCAGGACTTTTTTATGGTGGTAAACGTTTTTACAACCATGGTGGAATGGTTGGGAAAAAAGCAATGTTGTGCCTCACATTAGGCGGTCGAGATCATATGTTTGGTGAAGGTTCAGTACACGGACCAATAGAACAATATTTATCATCTATTCATCGTGGATCTTTAGCCTATACAGGTTTTGAGGTACTCCCTCCTTTTATTGCCTATCATGTCCCATATATCACCGATGAAGAACGAGAAAAAATTCTTACCCGTTTTGAAGAATACATAGTTAATCTAGACAACTTAACGCCACTGGAGTTCCCTAAATTAGAGAATTTCGACGACAAAATGAATCCACTTTAAAAAATTAAATAAAAACTGCTACTTAGCACCCCAACTAGGTAGCAGTTTATTCGGTATTTTTAATTATTATTTTGTAACTTGTAACACTCATCTAAAGCTAGCTCATAATAAGCCAAGCCTTCTTTCGCTGCTAAAAAAGCTTTTCTCTGAGAAACCGGATCTTTGTCACATAATCTCTTAATTAGCTCCATCGCTTCATAAGGATGTAGATCATCGTAGTGTGCATGAGCTCTTAACCATGCCAATGATCTTTTATTAATACTTACTTCTGGAGTTTCTGTATAAGCTTGTATTCCTTTATAAACATGGATGGTCCAATCCCCTGTCGCCCACTCTATTGCTAAATTTGTTGCAGCAATACTCTCCGCTAAACTTCCCCTAAAATTTACATCCCATAAAAAATGATTGACAGCATTCATTGCTACTGGTGGTCTAACTTCATTCAACATTTCAGTCGTTATACCAAAACCCTTCGCCCAATCTTGATACCAATGTAAATGTCTTTCTTCAACTTTGATATTTTGAATTAACCAATCTCTAGTCTCAGTTACACCATCTAAAGAAAAAGCCGTCGCTTTAGCTAAAGCACCTGCCATATATGATGGAAAATGAGCAACTAAAGGATAAAAATTTAATAATGCTGACCGAAAGCATTCTAAATTTAGGCTACCGCTTGCCATATCTAAAAATAAAGGGTGTTTGCTTACTCGCTCTTTTGCAGGAACAAGTTCATCCCAAAATTGTTGCGCCCATTCTGAGTGAGGTGTTATTTCTAGTTTTGTTCCATATTGCTTCATAACAGTCATTTCGATCCATCCTATTTCGTATGACTTATTTCAATCATTTTCCACGATTGCTGCTTATTTTTATAGCTAGATTGTATCCTAATACAGTCAATATACAATGATTGTTATTTAATTTGTAACATTTTTTTATCTGTTCAGCATTTTATTAAGTTTAATCATTATATTAGTTGGTAATACATTCATATTACACCCGAAAAATATAGAATACTGGCAATAAAAGCTGATTATCATAAAAAATTATTAATTTTATATAATCCAATACACATTTTATTTAATTCAGTGTAACGTAGTTAACAATCCCTATTTACATTTATAAGAACATTGGGGGCGATGAGAGATAAGATGAAGTTAAAAGCATCCAACTTACTGGGGCAAGAACAGATTGACTTGTTAATTTCTCGCGGACTAAATTTAGTTTGGTTTCCTAAAGAATTAGAAGTCATTTATAAAGATCAGTATAAAAATGAAGCTGCACATGAATTCCGTTACCGTGCACCAATCATTCTATGCCTCTATTTATATTTAAGTTTTGGTACTTATCAAGTTCTACCTACAGAACTACGCACCGCATGGGTCGCGTATTACGGTTGGGTGGGCATGATAATTGTTTTTGCATGGTTACTTGCTTTCATTCCATCGATGAATAGATGGTTTGATTACTATGTTTGCTTAGGCTCTACAGGTGCCGTCGCTCTTACTTTCACGTTAATTAATGTATTGGAACATGGTCAGAATAACGTTCTTTTTCATGCTGCCATGATGTATGCCGTGGTCATTATATATGGCTTTGTTGGTATGCGATTTTATACAGCAATGTTTGCTGGTTGGTGTGGTGGTTTAATTGGTATTGCCATTAGTGTTTGGCTCAATGGATCAATTGATTGGACCTACCTAAATCGGACTTATACTTTTAGTAGCTTTCTGGGAATGGCTTTAGCTTATGCAATAGATCGGCAACATAGAGAGAATTATCTACAAAACTGTATGATCGAACTAAACCGCTTAGAACTTATGCGTCAGGCACAGCAACTTTCAATTTTATCTCAACAAGATGCTTTGACTGGTTTAGCGAACCGTAGATACCTCGATGAAGTGCTTGAAAATGAGTGGAAACGCTCAATCCGTCATGAAGTTCCTATCACAATCATGATGATCGATATCGATTGTTTTAAATTATACAATGATACATTAGGACATATTCAGGGTGATCAATGTCTTAGACGAATTGCCATTTTGCTGGGTTCAATCTCATCGCGAAGTGGAGATCTTGCTGCACGTTATGGCGGTGAAGAGTTCTTACTTTTATTTTCCATGACGGATAAAGATCAAGCACTTATACAAGTTCAACGTTTAATGGAATTGGTGCGAAATATAGGGATCGCACATCCTCGAAGTAATGTCTCTAAATATGTAACGATCAGTGTGGGTGTTGCGACAACAACCCCTCATCTTAATGACAGCCTATCAGAATTTATCTCTCAAGCAGATCATGCTTTGTATGTAGCAAAAAGTAATGGTAGAAATCAATATCATGTTGCAACGAGTGAAAATGTAATTTCTGAGACTTTATAATATTAATTTTTTATTATTAGAAAACATACTTGCGTCCAAAGTGTCGCAAGTATGTGAAGAATCAAAATTATGGTTCAATTGGTTGGAATGGAGCCACAACATCAGCATTTTGAGCACGATGTCTTAAAAAATGATCCATTAGAACAATTGCTAACATTGCTTCAGCAATTGGTGTAGCACGTACGCCAACACAAGGATCATGGCGACCTTTGGTTAACACATCCGTATTTTCTCGATCAATTGTAATGGTTTTACCAGGAGTGGTAATACTTGCGGTTGGTTTTAAAGCAATCGCGACACGAATAGTTTGACCACTTGAAATACCACCAAGTATTCCACCAGCATGATTTGCAAGGAAACCATCTGTGGTTAGTTCATCACGAGTTTCGTGACCAAACTGCCCAGCAACTGCAAAACCATCCCCAATCTCAACACCTTTAACCGCATTGATACTCATCATAGCGTGAGCAATATTTGCATCGAGACGATCAAATACAGGTTCACCCCAACCGACTGGTACTTTTTCAGCAATAATTTCGAGTTTTGCACCACAACTAGTGCCTTGCTCACGTAATGCTGTGACTAATTGCTCGAAGCGAGGAACTGCATCAACATCACCACAGAAAAAAGGATTATTTGGCACTTCAGCCCAATCTAACTTTTCTGCAATTTCATTCCCGATCTGTGTTACATGCCCACGAATATCAATACCAAATTTTTCTGCCAAATATTTTTTAGCAATCGCACCTGCCGCAACACGCATTGCTGTCTCACGCGCGCTTGAACGACCACCACCACGATAATCACGGAAACCATATTTTTGAGTATAGGTATAATCAGCATGACCAGGACGGAATGTTTGAGCAATATTACCGTAGTCTTTGGATTTTTGATCTGTATTGCGAATCAATAAACCAATCGATGTACCCGTAGTTTTTCCCTCAAAAACACCAGAAATAATTTCAACTTGATCAGGCTCTTTACGTTGCGTTGCAAATTTAGAAGTACCCGGCCTACGGCGATCCAAATCTTTTTGCAAGTCTGCTTCGCAAAGTTCAAGTCCCGGTGGTACGCCATCTACAATTGCCATCAAGCCAGCACCATGTGATTCACCACATGTCGTCACACGGAATAACTGACCAATACTATTTCCTGCCATTTTCTAACCTATCTTTTATTCATCGAAACTGTGGTGCATCTCTTCAAGCATTAATTCATAGATATTCCCTAAAATATCGTCATCACATTGCTGACGATAACTCAGGACAATATATTCAATCAGACTTTTATGACCTGAAAGTAAATAAAGACTATGAATCAATGACTCCGCGGCATCAGGATCAAACTCTCCATACCCAAGATTTACAAGGAGTTGATCAAATTGCTGACAAATTTCTTGCTTAAAAACTTCTGAATTAATTGCATCAATTCCACTCTGATACCATTTGTTTTTTAATTCAATGAAACCATCTTTAAACTGCTGAATTTTAGTTTGATCTAAGTCAGGTTTAGCTGCTAATAGAATTGCTGCAATTGGCATCTTGTACGACTCTAGCTATGTTCAACAGATTGTTGAAAGAGGTCTTTATAGCGACGGCATTGTTCCGCAGTTAAGGCAAAAATACCTGAACCGCCTTTTTGGAATGTAAGCCAATGGAAATCAACAGTATTAAAGTTTTGACGCATCGCCCATTCTGAATTACCGACTTCGATGACGATTAAACCATCTTCTGTCAAATAGTCAGCAGCTTGCGCTAACATTTTACGAACCAAATCCAAACCATCTTGACCAGCAGCAAGTGCAAGCTCAGGCTCGTGTAAGAATTCTTCTGGTAAATCTGCCATATCCTCTGCGTCTACATATGGAGGATTACTTACGATTAAATCATATTGATTTTCAGCAGGAATTTTTGAGAATAAATCAGATTCAAGTAATGCAACTTGATATTGCTTATCATGATGTTCGGCATTAATTGATGCAACTTCCAAAGCTTCTTTGGAAATATCTGTTGCATCGACTTCAGAATCTGGGAATGCATATGCCAAAGCGATTGCAATACAACCAGAACCCGTACACATGTCTAAAATACGTTGTGGCGTTTTCGGATTCGTATTTTCTGGTAAATTATTCAATGCTTCGAGCATTTGACCATTTTCATTTAAATAATATGGTGCAAATCGTTGTTCAATCAATTCAGCAATTGGCGAACGCGGAATGAGTACACGTTCATCTACATAATAAGGTTTATTACAGAAATATGCCAAATTTAATAAATATGAGGTTGGAATACGATCATTGATGCGACGTTCTAATAGACTTAAAAATTCTGCTTTCTCAGTTGGTAGTAATTTTGCATCTAATATTTCTGCATCAGCTTTCCATTCTAGAGAAAGTGTTTGCAAAACAAGTGCAGAGCTTTCTGCAAAATAATCTTCAGTACCTTGACCTAAGTGTGCATCATATTGACGAAGTGCGGTTACACCAAAACGAATAAAATCTCGAATGGTTACTAAGTTTTCAGCCGCTTCTTGTAAATGTTCAGGGCTGATTGTAGGTCGCTCCACTTAGGCGTCTCCAAAAGTGCTAATTGCAAAAACGCTTTATTCTAACGGGATTAGCGTCTATTTAACAGAAAAAAAACCGCCTCTATACAGAAGCGGACATTATTTTGATATTTCAATATCTACGAGTCAGAGTCCTAATTTATCAGCCACATAATCAGCATCTTTATCACCACGACCAGATAAATTTACGACGATCTTAATATTTTTATCCATTTTAGGCGCTTCGCGTAATGCCCAAGCAACTGCATGAGAGCTTTCTAAAGCAGGTACAATTCCCTCTACACGTGAAAGTGTCATAAATGCATCTAGACATTCTTGGTCAGTAGCAGTTTCATACTGAACACGACCAAGTTCTTTCAGATAACTATGTTGAGGTCCTACACCAGGATAATCCAACCCAGAAGCAATCGAATGTACAGGAAGTGGCTCACCATTTTCATCCTCAAGTACGTAACACGCCATCCCATGAATTTGACCGGGTTTTCCTAAAGTTAACGTTGCCGAATGCTTATCTGAATCTAAACCATGGCCTGCAGGTTCAACACCTACTAATTTAACTTCTGGTGTATTTAAAAATGCGGTAAAAGCACCAATTGCATTTGATCCACCGCCAACACAAGCCACAACATAGTCAGGATTTTTTCCGAAGCGTTCATTGGTTTGAACTTTAATTTCATTACCAATAATTGACTGGAAGTCACGTACCATTTTAGGAAATGGATGAGGACCAACCACAGAGCCAATCGCGTAAATATAGTTTTTAGGATCTTTTAAATATTCTTCAAAAGCGCTATCGACAGCATCTTTTAAAGTTGCTGTACCCTGAGTAACAGAAACCAATTTTGCACCAAGAATTTTCATCTTAACGACATTGGGATGTTCTTTTTCAATATCGACTTGCCCCATGTGAATTTCACATGGGATACCAACCAATGCACAAGCTGTGGCTAAAGCGACACCATGTTGCCCTGCGCCCGTTTCGGCAATTACTTTACTTTTGCCCATATATTTAGCGAGTAAAGCCTCACCTAAACAGTGGTTAATCTTATGCGCACCAGTATGGTTTAAGTCTTCACGTTTCAGGTAAATTTGTGCGCCACCAAGTTGATCTGATAAGCGTTTTGCATGAAATAATGGGCTTGGGCGGCCCACATAGTTTTTAAATAAGTCGTTCAGTTCATCTTGAAACTCAGACGTATGACGAATTGCTTCGTAAGCCTCATTAATTTCATCCATTGCTTCTTTTAAATGAGGAGGAATAAATTGACCACCAAAATTACCAAAGAAACCCGCTTCATTCGGTAAAGCAATCCCATTAATTTGATGTTCCATGATTCCTCCTGTTTTTATAAAGTATTCATATGAATTTTTAACGTGACAAATAACGCGTCATATCTTCAATGCCTTTTAAAGTCATTGGGTACATATGATTTTCAAAAATTTCTTTGATCCAGTTAATGGTCTGAGTGTAATGCCAGTAACCTTCCATTTCAGGGTTCAACCAAGCGGTTTTGTCAAAATGCTGACGTAAACGTCTAAGCCATACTTCGCCCGACTCATCATTCATGTATTCAACTGAACCACCTGCCGACTTGAGTTCGTATGGTGCCATACTGGCATCACCGACAACAATTACACGATAGTCGCGACCGTAAGTATGGAATAAATCCCATGTATTCATACGAGTTGAACTACGACGGTGGTTATCTTTCCAAACATAATCATAGAGACAATTATGGAAATAGAAATATTCTAAGGTTTTGAACTCCGACTTCGCCGCACTAAATAATTTTTCACACTCAGCGATATAGGCATCCATTGAACCACCAACGTCAAATAACATCAGTACTTTAATGCGGTTACGCCGTTCAGGAACCAATTGCACATCCAAAATGCCCTGCTTTGCGGTTTCACGAATAGTCCCATCAACATCAAGCTCTTCAGCCGCGCCTTGACGCGCAAACTTACGTAATCGGCGTAATGCAATTTGCATCTGACGTGTTCCCAAAACTTGATCATCATCAAGATTTTGGTATTTACGCTGCTCCCATACTTTTACAGCTGAGCGTTTGCGTCCTGGCCCACCGATACGAACACCTTCAGGATGATCGCCAAAAGCACCAAAAGGTGAAGTTCCGCCAGTGCCAACCATTCGATTGCCACCCTGATGCTTTTTATGTTGTTCACGTAAACGTTCTTCCAACATTTTCATCAGTTCTTCCAAAGAACCTGCTTTTTGTAGCTCAGCACGTTGCTCTGGTGTCAGATGTTTTTCTAAGAGTTCAAGGTCAAACCAGTCTTTAGGTAACTTGTGAACTTGTTTAAGTAACTCATCTAAGTCAAAAGTTTCAATGCCATCAAAATAATCTTTCATGGCACGATCGAATTTATCAAAGAAACGTTCATCTTTGACTAAAACTGTTTTAGCCAACTGATAAAATTCTTCCTGATCTGCAAATACCAAACCCGATGCAACCGCTTGGTTGAGATCAATCAGCTCACGAGTTGTAACAGGTACACCATATTTACGTAAGGTGTAAAACAATCGCACAAACATGTGATTACACTCTTAGCGGCGTGACATAAAAGCTAAACGTTCAAGCAATTGTACATCTTGTTCATTTTTAATTAGTGCGCCATACAATGGTGGGATTGCTTTAGATTTATCATGATTGCGTAATACGTCTTCAGGCATATCATCTGCCATGAGTAAGCTTAACCAATCAATTAACTCTGACGTTGATGGTGGTTTTTTTAAATTCGTGACTTCACGTAATTTAAAGAATATTTGCAATGCTTCACTGACCAAAGTATTCGAAATATTTGGGAAATGTACTGCAATAATTTCACGCATCGTTGCTTCATCAGGAAATTCAATATAATGAAAGAAGCAGCGACGCAAAAATGCATCTGGTAATTCTTTTTCATTATTCGAAGTAATAATCACAATCGGGCGTTGTGTTGCAGTAATGGTTTCACCAGTCTCGTAAACATAAAACGACATTTTGTCGAGTTCATGCAGTAAGTCATTCGGGAACTCAATATCTGCTTTGTCGATTTCATCAATCAACAATACACAACGTTCTTCACTCGTAAATGCTTCCCACAATTTACCCGGTTTAATATAGTTTTTAATGTCATAGACACGGTCATCACCTAACTGGCTATCACGCAAGCGAGAAACTGCGTCATATTCATACAAACCTTGCTGAGCTTTGGTTGTTGATTTGATATGCCAAGTAATTAGTTTTAGACCTAAACTTTCTGCAACTTGTTCCGCAAGTAATGTTTTACCTGTACCTGGCTCACCTTTCACCAATAATGGTTTTTGTAAAGCACGCGCGGCTTTTACCGCAAGTTTCAAGCTGTCAGTTGCAATATATTGATCTGTACCAGTGAAGTGTTGTGTATCAGCAGACATTTGAAAACCTTATTTTTCTTTAACTTTATGTGAATATCTAAACCGAACGTGCAAGTTTATTTGCACTGTATTTTGACCAGCAGAAGCCGATCAATAATCCTGTACCAATGACAAAGAGAATCAAAGATAAATTTGACCAGATTAAAACATGCTCTTTTGTGAGCACGCCAAAAATCAAACCAAAAATAGCAGGTGCTAATTCTGAATTGGGACCTTCAGAAATTGTTGGTGTAGCAAGGATTGCAAAAACGATAATCCAAAGAATTCCTCCTATTGGATTAGGCATACGTGACATCAAACGATACCAACACCATAATGCAATCATTGCACCTGTAACATACACAATAATCGCAACATTCTCTTCAGGGAATTGATCCAGTACCGATAGAATGTGAGACCACATTGCAGTTATAGTTTCAAGCACCACGCAAACCCTCTGGTTCTACCGCATTTGGATTGATAAGTCCTTCTGGGGGCATTTGAATAAAAAAGCCTTTGGTCTGTAATGAGTCTAAGACATGCAATACGTTTACACGTGCAAGTTTCCGCTCACCATGAAGTTCCAAATGCATTACAAAAGTAGCTTTTCCAAAAGCTTGTAAGACACTCTCAGGAACAGACTCAAATGGATTTTCTGATTCCTGATCTGCAGAATAATTTGGACGAGCAATATACATATACATTTCGTCTTTTTTGCTTGATCTATAAATATCGCAGTGCATGTTTACTCACAACTCTTATCAATCTTAGAGACTATTGGCCATTTAGATTCCAACAGACTTTAAACAGCATACATGAAAAAAAAACTAGGTACATTAACGAATGTTAACGCAACAGTCGTATTTCACAGCTGAACTATTTTACCTAGCTAACTTCATTTGCGCCGCCAAATATTCAATATCTTGTCGCAGTAATGCAACCAATGGCTTGGTCAAGATATCGTAGCGCCAACCTAACAAATAACTCGGCAACTCTTGCTCTTCTAAATGGAATACAACATATTCATAAATTGCATTCAGCCATTTCTTACGTAGCAAAACTTCCTTAGGAATGCCAGTTTCAAATACGACTCGATCGATTAAATCATCAATTTGAGGCGCAACTTCTTTAGAATTATTCTTCACTGGTCTTGCCATTCTTAATGGCCATTCATCTTCAGGCGGTAAAAATTTTAATAAATCTAATATGGTTTTGCCATGTTCACGTACAACGTTTGGACGAATATCTTTAACTTGTGCAAGTTGGAAATTATTACGTGGATTTTTTTCCACTAAATCTAGCATTGTTGTATTTTTGAGGACAAAACTACGTGGTTGATTCATGGCTTTGGTAATTTGCTCACGCCAAATACTGAGCTGCTGTAATTGCATTAACTCACGACGTGAATGACGATAATTACCAATATCGGTATATAGTTCTGTCAATGGAGTTTCTATCGCAATTTCTTTCGTTAAATTCTGACAATCTTCCAAAACATATTGATAAAGCCCTTTACGCTGCAAATCATGTTTTAATGCATCAGCGAGCTTTGTTAAATATAAGACATCATTTGCGGCATAATTAATTTGCTCTTGACTTAAAGGGCGTGCCAACCAATCTGAGCGAGTTTGATCTTTATCAATATCAATATTTAGGCATGTTTTTAATGCATTTTGATAGCTTACCTGAAGCCCATGACCAAGAAATGCCATTGCGATCTGCGTATCAAATACATTTTTTAATGGTTTCTGATCTGCATAATGATAAATTAAATCAATATCTTCGCCACAAGCATGAAAGATATTCTGCTGAGCAGCAAAAACTTTCTGCCAAAACTGCTCTAAATCAAGTGCTGCTCCATCTAGTAAAGCAATTTGACCATTACAATTAATCTGGCATACACCAAGTTTTGGATATAAGGTATCAACCTTAATGAACTCAGTATCAAGTGCGTAGGTAGAACATTGTTCCATTTGAGTAAGGAGAACAGCAAGGTCTTTTTGCTGTTGAATGAACTGAAACATATTTGCTCAAGTAAAATAATAAAAAACACTAGCAATACAACTGTAAAATTACAGTTTTTGCTGAAACGAAACTAAATTAAATCTACAAAGAATAATTTAATCACTATTCCACATGAAAAACATGAAATTACTCCTATTCCATTCATCAAAAACGAAAATCCTTTTCGTTTGCTTATAGTGCCATAAATTAAAACAAATATACCTAAAATAATGTTAGACAAAATGTAAAAGTGAATTATTTTTTTAAATTAATAGCATGAATTTACAATAAATATAAAACTATTTCATCTTCATACGATTGTGTACTGCTTGGCTTAATGTATGACTATCAACATACTCTAATTCGCCACCTTGTGGTACGCCTTGTGCGATCCTTGTCATGTGAATTGGCAAGTGTTTCGTTGCCTCAACTAAGTAATGTGCTGTCGCTTGACCTTCCACTGTGGCATTAGTTGCTAAAATCACTTCTTCAATCTGTCCTTGGCTTAATCGTTGAATCAAATATGGAATACCAATTTCTTCAGGACCTATTCCATCCAATGGAGACAAATGACCACCAAGTACATGATATTTGCCTCTAAAGCTTCCACTTTGCTCGATTGCCATGACATCAGCTGGAGATTCAACCACACAAAGCAATTGCTCATCTCTTTCTACAGACGCACAAATATCACAAATTTCATTTTCAGTTAATGAATGACAAATATGGCATTCGTGAATATGGCTCGAAGCCTCATGTAATGCATACGATAATGCAAAAGCACCTTCACGATTTTTCATCAACAAATGTAATGCCATCCGTTGTGCAGATTTTGGACCAACGCTTGGTAAAATACGCAATGCTTGAACTAGCTGTTCAAATCGTTCACTAAACACAGATCAACTCTATTATTTATAAAAAAGGTTCTCTAAGCCTCACAAAAAGACTTAGAGACTTTTGGCTTAGAATAAACCAGATAAACCCGGTGGTAAGCCCATACCTGAATTTGCACCTTGAAGTTTTTCTTCCGAAATAGCTTCGGCTTGACGTGCTGCATCATTCATCGCAGCAGCAATCAGATCTTCAATCATATCAGCTTCATCTTGTAATAAGTCTGGGCTAATTTCGATACGCTTAACGACATTACGGCAAGTCATAGTTACTTTAACCAAACCACCGCCCGCTTCAGCATTAACTTCAGTATTAGCAAGCTCTTCTTTGGCTTTTTTAAGATTTGATTCCATATCTTTTTGCATGCGCTGAGCTTGCTGCATGAGCATATTAATGTTCATAAGTTTCTCTCGTTAAATTAAATCTAAACCGCGTGATAAGTCGCGAATAATATCATTAATATCTTCTAAACCAACAGAGACACGAATTAAGCCTTCTTCAATTCCTGCAGCCTGTTTAGCTTCAGCCGACATTCTACCATGTGAGGTCGTGGCTGGATGTGTAATTGTTGACTTAACATCGCCTAAATTACTGGTAATCGATAAGAAGCGTGTATTATCAATAACCGTCCACGCACCTTCACGTTCGCCTCTTACGACAAAAGATACAACACCGCCAAAACCTTTTTGCTGTTTTTTGGCTAATTCATGTCCAGGATGATCTGTTAAACCAGCGTAATACACTTTTTCAACCTTTTCATGTTGGTGTAACCACTCCGCAAGTATTTGTGCATTTTCACAATGCGCTTTCATACGAATACTCAGAGTTTCTAAACCTTTTAAGAAAATCCATGCATTAAATGGGCTCATTGAATTACCCAAAGTACGGATTACACCATTAACTTCTTCAAGTAAATCGTTTTTGCCAACAACTGCACCACCTAATGCACGCCCCTGACCATCAATATATTTTGTTGCTGAATAAAGCACTAGGTCAGCACCGAACTTAATCGGTTGTTGCAATACTGGCGTACAAAAACAGTTATCTACAGCAAATAATGCGCCATTGGCATGAGCAATATCTGCAATTGCTTGCATATCACCAACCTGTGCTAAAGGATTAGAGGGTGTTTCAATAAAGAGAATACGTGTATTTGGACGAATCGCTTGTTTCCAGCCTTCAAGATCATCCAAATCGACAAAAGTCACTTCTACAGCAAATTTAGCAACATATTTTTCAAATAAAGCAATGATTGAACCGAATACTGCGCGAGAACAAATCACATGATCGCCAGCTTTTAAATATGCCATACACATAGCATGTACAGCCGCCATACCAGAACTTGTCGCAACTGCACGCTCTGCGCCATCTAATATTGCTAAACGTTTTTCAAAGGCTTGCACTGTTGGATTGGTATAACGTGAGTATGTATTTCCTGCGATTTGCCCAGAAAATTTTGCGGCAGCATCTGCGGCGCTTTCGCAAACAAAAGAAGATGTTAAAAAGATAGGTTCACTATGTTCCCCTTCAAAGGTACGATCATGCCCTGTGCGAATAGCCAGTGTTTCAAGTTGGTATTCTAAATCATCGCTTGGATTCATCGTTTTGTATGCCTTATGATCAGGTGTTTAAATATGCCAACATTTTGAGCGCCTAATGTATTTAAGGTCAAGGCGTAAGATGAAATTATCGCTTAGACTTCGTGCAATCTTGACTCATGATGAGACTTTCAAAGATGAAATCACTTGTAGAACAGCAAAAAATAAATTTTAAACATCTGGCTATGCGTGTCTTCGATGCAGATAGGCTTGTATTGTCACAATCGACACCTTATCAAGTGATTGCCGAATTTAAACAAACTCGTGTTCGTTTTTATGCTTCTGAAAACAAACGTTACAAAGAGCCATTGGTATTTACAGCTCCTCTCGCCATCAACATGGATATTTATGATCTATATCCATACCGCTCTTTGATTAAACATTTTCAAGAAAGTGGTTTTGATGTTTATCTAATTGACTGGGGTAAGTTGACTTACAAGAACTACCAAGTGAATTTCTTATCTTTTATCGATAAATTTATTCCACGTTGTATTGAAGCTATCCAAAAGCATTCTAAATCTGAAAAAATCTCTTTGCATGGTTGGAGTATGGCTGGAATTTTTGTCACACTTTACACCGCTCGACATAAGCCAAATGCGGTTAAAAATTTAATTGTTTTAGGCAGTCCGATTGATAGTTATGCATCGGGTTATATCGGAAAATTATATAAAACACTGGCATATATTACGACTCGTAACCCAACCATCAAAGATTATGTCTATAACCGTTTACCTAAGTTGATGATTCATTCACCTGGTTTTTTAAACTCATTAGGTTTTAAATTGTTAGATCCTAAGGGCTGGATTGATGGCAATATTCAATTGCTCAAAAATCTTGATAACCTCAAACTGGTACAAGAAGATGCAACACTCAGCCATTTCTTAAATAATATGATTGATTACCCTGGGGGGATCAACCAAGACATGTTGTTTAATGTTTGGATGCAAAATCCATTAAAAAATGGTGCAATCACATTAAAGAATAAAACCATTGAGCTTAAAAACATTGAATGTTCATTGTTAGTTGGTGCAGGTAAAAGCGATCAACTTGTTACTTCTGAGGCAGCTTTTCCTTTAACACAGTTGACAAATAGTCAAGATGTCACGTTTACTTTGATACCTGGCGGGCACTTAGGTTTAATGTCTAGTCAAAACAGTTCAATTGAGTTCTGGCCAACACTGACAACTTGGTTATCAGAACGCTCAACTCCAATAAAAAGGTAAACTATGACTCAATCTGTTGCATTCATCGGTTTAGGTGCTATGGGCTATCGCATGGCTGCGCATTTACCCAAGTATTTCGAAAAAGTTTACGTTTGGAATCGTAACTTTGATAAAGCTAAGCAACATGCAACAGAATTTGGCACTTTGGCGGTTGAACTTACTGAAGCTGTTCAGGCAGATGTTATCTTTTCTTGTTTGCCGACCAGTAATGACGTTGAAACATTAATTGATGGTGTAAACATTAAATCAGGTGCAATTTGGATCGATTGTACTAGTGGTGTTCCTGAGGCGGCACGCCGTCTAGCACAACGATTAAAAATACAAAATATCGATTTTCTCGATGCACCTGTCAGCGGACAAACCATTGGTGCAGAAAATGCAACACTTACGGTTATGGTTGGTGGAGATGTTAGTGCTTTTGAACGTGCTTATCCTGCGATGGCAGCAGTCGGAAAGCTCATTCAACACGTAGGTGATTCAGGTGCAGGATTTGCCGTTAAAGCAATTAATAACATGTTACTGGCAGTCAATTTGTGGTCGGTTGCAGAGGGATTTAGCACACTAAAAGCGCATGGCGTAAATCTAGGTGCAGCTTTGAACTGTATTAATGCTTCTAGTGGCAAAAGCATGGTCACAGAAACTATATTTCCACAACGCGTTCTCAGCCGTGAATTCCCTGTAACTTTTGCATTGCCTTTGCTCGCAAAAGACACTGGTATTGCGTTGAATTTAGTGCATGAAGCAAAACTTCCAGCACCTATCCTCGCCTTAACCCAAAGTTTGATTCAAGCAGCAAACCTTACTGCAGAACCCAATAGCGACTTTTCTTCTGCTGTCAAAATGTATGAAGACTGGACCAAGATTACACTTAAATAATCAATAGCCGAAAATCTATAATTTTTAATAATTAAATCAAACGCTATTATTAATAATATCTAAAATAAAATATAAATTAAAAATCACTTTATTTATAATAAAGTGATTTTTAATAATTTAAAAACAAATTTCCATTTTCCATCAAGATAATGGGATTATTTCGCCTTGAGCTGGAGCAGTATCAGAACCTTTACCAGCAGTACCTTTATCTGCTAAAAACCTAAATTCAGCTGTTCCCTTTTCAGTTGAAATTGTACCACCAATTGTATATAACTGTAGGTCTCCACTGACTGAATAATCATTATGACGATTATCAACTTTAAAATCTAATTCAACATGAGATTGGCTTTTTGCTATTTCAAACATCTTTTCGATAATAGTTGAAATCTGACTATCACTTAAACCACTCTCTTGCATCTTTTTATAAGTCTTATCGTATGATGCAGATGCTCCAGCACTCCAAAATGACCAAATACTTAAATTAGCACTTGCATGAATCTTTTCAAACTCTTCAATTTTAGTCTTTGTTGAAGCATTTACCATGCTTAAAACCATCTCATTTAGTTTTCTTACATCTTCTGATGTAATTGCCATAACACTGATTTTTGCTTTTATTGTACCTTTAGAATGAGCTGGTATCGTATAACTTAGTCCTGTAAAGGAACCAGTTCCTTGAGCTTTCACACTAAAACCTGTTGAACTCGATGGATTATCTGAAGCAGTTAATGATAATGTTGAGCCTTCAGGGAATTGAATTGATATTTGTGATTCAGTTAACATTTTTTAATTATCCATATTATAATTAGGAGAAAGCAGTATAAATATTAATATGAAAAATAAAATACTTGAAATTTGGTATTTTAAAATAAAATTAATTTAATTAACCTTAATAATTAAAAATCAATAATAAAATCAAAGTTAAATCAAAAATATATAAAATATAATTAGAGTTAATAATTTAAATTAGTATTTATTGTTAAAAAATTAAGATTTTTTTAGAACAACTCACTAAATAAAATTATCTAATTTTTATCATTAAATCTAAAAACATAGAGTTTTTTGTCCCCAAACAACATGGTGATCTGTGTTGCTGAGTGCTAAAAATTGTTTAATCAACTTAATTAGTAACTACATATTGGGTAACGTATATGATCATGGAAAATCATCAAATTAAAGCTAGAAAAGTGCATTTCGATTTTTCTGAATCATCAGTCTGTTGGATGCCTAATGATCCGCTATGTTCACACATCGCTAACGGTATAAATATGCTTCTTCCTGTAGGTGAATTTTGGTTTTGTAGAGTGTTTAACAAAGCCCTACCATATATTAAAGATCCGAAATTAAAAGATGATGTGACTGGATTTATTCGTCAAGAGGCTGCTCATGCCCGCGCACATGAAAAAGTACAAGACTTTCTTAAAGAAAATGGTTATGACATTCAATATTCATTAAATCGTGCCCACCTAGTTTTCAACGTTTTGTTAGGTGATAAACCTTTAGGTATTCCCTTTATAAAAGGTGAAAAACTTGATGAATATTGGTTGTTGTTCCGTGTAGGTGTAATTGCCGCCATTGAGCATTTTACAGGTACAATTGGACAGTGGACACTTGAAAGTAAATCTTGGGATAAAGCAGATCCTGCGATGAGTGATTTATTCCGTTGGCATCTTGCAGAAGAAGTTGAGCATCGTTGTGTAGCTTACGACCTATTTGAACATTTATTATCAAATAAACTTGGTTTTTATGTCTCACGGCAAGTCATTATGTTAGCGATTTTCCCGCTCTTTATTTATTTTCTAGCAGACTTCGCTCGTAATCTTGGAAAACAAGATATAGATCATCAAGATATGCAGAAGTTGATGCGTCGAGGATTTTTTACTTTTATTCGGAAATTTGAAGAAACCGCAACGAAAACAGATCACCTACCTACCATAAAATACTTATTTAAAGCGGCCTTACGTTGGGTATCACCACACTTTAATCCTATTCATGAAGGGAATACAGAACAAGCCTTAGCCTATATAGCACACTCCCCAGCAGTACGATTTTTTGAAAATGTAGCACAGCAAAAATCATTCAAAGTTTCTACATTTAGTTGACACAAAACGATGACACAGTGCCACTCCTCGGAGTGGTTTTTATTTCTTTTAAATTTCAATAACTTTGATGATTATAAGCTATAAAATTTCTATATTATATTTTTCTAAAATTATCGTTATATCTTCAAAAATTTGAATGTGAACTAGCAACAACATCATTTTATGAATGAATTATGGATAAAAATTACACTCCAATAATACAGTTTCATTGAAATTTCATTGATAAACCGTATATTAGTAGTTGAACTTAAGTCAAATCGTGAAAATCGACATATTTTTTAATTTATTTGAGTTCATGCCTTTTAACTAGAGGAATACCTCATGAATAAGTTTGCGGTTGCAGTTTTTGCCGGATTGGTAAGCCTTACAGGTTTTAACCTTCAAGCAGCTACACCAGAACAAGAATGTAAAAAGTTGCAAGATGACTATAACCTCATCTATGCATCTAAAGGATTTTGTTTTAAAGATGCAGATGCCAAGGCTAAATATGGTAATGAAAACTGCCATACAACAAAGCCTAAATTTTCTGACAGAGAGCAACAACGCTTAGATGAAATTAAAGAGCGTCAAAAAGAATTAAATTGCAAATAAAAGCTTTATCTTTAAGTCTTAGCAATTTATTTTCTATTTTTGTCTGAAAAGCAAAACTTCTCATCTCATTATATTAAAGGACTAATCATGGCGTACGATGACCAAAATATTTTCGCAAGAATCTTACGAGGCGAACTACCTGCAATCAAAATCTATGAAGATGATCAGGTCCTCGCTTTTATGGATATTATGCCTCAAGCAGATGGTCATGCTTTAGTTATTCCTAAAACACCTGCTGTTACTTTGATGGATTTACCTGCTGATGCAGCAGCCTATACGATTCAAATTGTTCAAAAGATAGCTAAAGCAATTGAAACCGCTTTAGATGCGAAAGGGATCGTACTAATGCAACTTTCAGGAGCTGCTGCTGGGCAAACAGTTCCACATGTACACTTCCATTTGATTCCTAGCTCAGTTCATGAACTTGGTCGTCATGCAGCACAAATGGGTGATCAGGAAAAGATTAAAGCCTTTGCTGAAAAGATTAAAGCAGTGCTGTAAGCAAAAAATTATCTAAATGATGGGGCTTTTCGCCCCATTTTTATTTGTTAAATATATAAAAATCAATAACAAATATAATTATTACTAAATATGAATCGTCATCAAACTGTCATTTTTCTTTCACTTATCTGTCACAAAGTTTGCCGATACTGCATACAAGTCAGTGAGCTGTGTAACTTTATGTACACAAGCAAGCTTATAACAGTAACTAAGGCATCAGCCATTTACAAAAAGTGTTTGGAGAAATCTCAATGAAAAAATTGCTTCTTGCTGCTACTGTAGCAACTTTAGCCATGAATGCAGCGCAAGCAGCACCTACATTGTATGGTAAGCTCAATGTGACTTTAGATCAAATCGACAAAAATGGCTTTAAAGATGAAAGCGTAACAAAAATTAACTCAAATGCTTCTCGTATTGGTGTGAAAGGCGAAGAAAAGTTAACGAATACCCTTTCAGCTGTTTACTTAGCAGAATGGCAATTAAATGCTGACAGTGAAGATAAAGATGGTAAGGAATTAACACAACGTAATCGTTTTGTTGGTCTTAAATCTGATGGTGTTGCAACATTAAAAATTGGTAAATTTGATTCTTACTTAAAAACTGCTGCTGGAAATAACCAAGATATTTTCAACGATCACAACGAACTAGATATGACTGCTATTTTAGCTGGTGAAGATCGTTTAAATAACGTAATCGGTTTTGAAACTGATAAGAAATTACTTGGTGGTTTAGCATTTAACATCATGTTCCAGCAAGGTGAACAAAATGAAACTACTAAAGATAAGGACGGTAAAACAATACCTCAAGATAACTCTGCAAGTGGTCAAAAAGGTAGTCGTAATGGATTTGGTGATGGTGTTTCAACGTCTCTAACTTACGAAAATAAAGATATTGGTTTAAATGCAGCTGTTGCAGGTAACTTTGCAGTTGCATCAAAGTATAATGCTTATGGATTATCTGGTGTATATACAGATGCAGTACGTGTAACTGGCTCACTTGATTTATCTCAAGTAGGTGCTGAAGGTTTAGTATTCGGTGGTTTATGGCAAACTGCGAAACCTACAGATGATACACTTGTAGGCTACAAAGGCTTAAAAGAAAACGCTTTCGGTGTAACTGCTGCATATATCATTCCTTCTACACCAGTGAAGTTAAAAGCAGAATATATCTCTGCGAAAACAGAAGTTGATGGTCTTGAAGATCGTAAAAATGATTTATACGGTGTAGGTGCTGATTACAATATCAATAAACAAGCGCGTTTCTACGGTGTTGTTGCTCAACAAAAAATTGACTGGCAGAAAGACAATAACAAGAAAACTGTTATTGGTTTAGGTATGGAATATAACTTCTAATCAGAAGTTTATTTCAAATGTTAAATAAAAGGGCGTTTCGCCCTTTTATTTTTATATACTTATCTTTTTAAAAAACCACTGACTAAATTCAATACTTGTTGAATATCTTGATTTGCTTCTTGGAGATTGGTATTACTTCCTTGCGGAGTCAAAGAATCAATCACTTGAGGTAATACAGAAGCAATCGCACTGTAAATTTCTTGCTTTGGCGCTTGTGCTCGTTGAGCAACCTGTTCGATATCTTGATCATTAAACAAGCTTTGAATATTTTGGGTTGAAACATCTTGAGCATTTGCTTGTTGAGGATCGACCCAGCTCTGTACCTGATTGGATAAACCTGTACTTTTTAGTTTATCTAATGCCCCTTGTAAGCCCCCCTGTTTTTGAATCCAAGCAAGAACCAACGGCAATACGGCTATAAGTAATGTTTGTGCTGTGTTACCACTAGTATTACTATTTGTCTGAGATGTATTGTTATTCGTACCACCTAACTGACCCAAGACTGAACCTAGGATTCCACCTAAACCGCTTTGCGGCTGATTTTGATTATTTTGTTGTTGACCACTAAGTTGCCCTAAAACAGAGCCTAGAATTCCACCTAAACCACCACTATTTTGCCCAGATTGTTGCTGACCGCCTAAGGCCTGTTTCGCTAAAATCTCTACGATATTTGTCAAATCTGTCATGATTTTTATATTCCAGTTAGAATTATTTATTCGAAAAGCATACGCTGCTTTTCAGCATGAACACAAAGTTAAAGTGTTAAAATTTGCAAGAACATTTAATCAGCTTATTATTATTTTATAACTGCGGCTTATTCAGAGCCGCAGTAAAGTCTAAGAAATCACCAACGAAATTTATTCCAATTTTCTGGATTTGCCCAAAATTTAGAGTTAAACCAATCAGGAACATGTTTGTAAGTTAAAATATTGAATTGCCATAGAGCAAAATCACTATCATGAGTAGTTTTATCAATAAGTTGAGTAAAACCTAGTGAACGTAATAGCTTTTCATCGTTTCGTTTACTAACAACAACAATCCTTTTTGCCATGAGGTCGCGTAACTTCACTAAAAGCTGCGCTTTATGTGTTTCAGTGATGTTTTGCATTTGCTCTGTATCAAATAATACAAAACCTAAATCATAACGTTGTGTAAATGGCAGATTTAAAAAGTCAGTTACGTTAAAATGATGCCATTGAATTTCAGCATTTTGATCAATTTGCTGACCTATACAAAGTGCAGTATGAATGGGCTGTTCTTTAGATAAATCGTCTAGCATAGAAGTGATGACATTTTGTTCAGCCATAACTGCAACCCTTGATTGAGAAAGATGAGAGTTTATTGATGGAACTACAAGGCATTTGTCACAAAATGCACGCAGCGCTCAAAACGCATAGTGTAACTGATCAACCAACCAGCAAGGCAAATGTTGAATATAAATTTATATTAGATCGTTCAGAAACTGATCTACCCTTCGTATTAGGTCAAGAATTAGAAATTGAATGGACTGGAAATATTTTTTGTACTTCGTGTGGTGCAAAAACTCCAAAATCATATTCCCAAGGTCACTGTTTCAAGTGCTTCAAGACCAAAGCTGAATGTGATCTTTGTATTATGAAACCTGAGACTTGTCATTATCATCTTGGAACTTGTCGTGAAGATGAATTTGCACATAAGGTTTGTTTCCAACCTCATATTGTGTATCTAGCCAATTCAAGTGCACTAAAAATTGGAATTACTCGTATCGTTAATATGCCGACTCGATGGTTAGATCAAGGCGCGACCCAAGCTTTACCTATATTAAAAGTTGGTTCTCGCCGCTTATCTGGTCATTTAGAAACTTTATTTGGTACACAAATTGCCGATAAGACGGATTGGCGTAAGCTCCTTAAAGGTGAAGCTGAACCATTGAATTTAATTGAGCAACGTAACCAGATCTTGGAAGAATTTGCACCCAAAATTCAAACGATCCGAGATGAGTTTAGCCAAAACCTAGAATTCAATGAAGAACTTGAATTTTTAGAACATGAATTGCCTAAAGAATTTATTTACCCAGTTCAACAATATCCAGAAAAAATTAAGTCCTTAAATTTAGATAAAACACCTAAAATTCGTGGTGTTTTACATGGCATTAAGGGGCAATATTTATTACTCGATATTGGTGTCATCAATATTCGTAAATACACAGGCTATGAAATGATTCTAAGAGCGTAAATGATAAGGTGGCATTTGAAATGCCACCTTTTTTAACTTAATTTGTTTTTAAACAATTCAGAATTGCATCAACAGGATTTTCAGTATCTCCTGAGATTAATTGTTTATGCATACTTAGATGTTGCATCATCTGAATATGTGCTGTTTCATTATCCATTAATTTTTCAATTTCAGAAGCAAGGTGTTCTGGTGTTGCATCAGCTTGAATTAATTCTTGGATGACTTTTTTACCTGCAATAATATTAGGTAAAGAGTAGTATGGAATCTTAACGAGAAACTTAGCAATCATATAAGTTAACCAATGCAACTTATAAAAAGTCACCATTGGGCGATGCAATAACATCGCTTCAAGCGTCGCAGTTCCTGATGCTAGTGCGACAATATCACTCGCATTCATGACCATACGACCTATTTTAGATTCAGCATCGGTATTTTCTAAAATATAAATTTTTGATTTTAAAGTTACATCTAAATTTTGAATACCATGTTCAATTTGTTGTCTTCGAGCATCATTGATTGCTGGAATCAGAAACTCTAGTTCAGGATATTTCTTATGTAGTATTTCCGCAGCCCCAATTAGCAAAGGCAATAGTCTGTCAATTTCACCTCTTCGACTTCCTGGTAATAAAGCAACATGCATTTCATGTGCAGATAAACCAAGCTGATGTTTTGCTTCTACAATTGGATTTTTTAAAGGTAATTGTTTGGCTAGTGGATGCCCAACAAAAGCTGCTGGAACATCGTAATTTTCATAAAATGTTTTTTCAAATGGGAATAAACACAACACTAAATCAATACTACGTTTAATGCCATGTACACGTCCTTGACGCCATGCCCAAACAGATGGACTTACGTATTGAACTGTTTTAATCGGTAAATTCTTTTCTTTTATTGTTTTAGAAAGACGTAAATTGAAATCAGGTGCATCAATTCCAATAAAAATATCCACTGGATGTTCAGTCCAACGTTCAACTAGACCATCACGTACAGCAAATAACTTCTTTATATCTTTCAAAACCTCCACAATGCCCATTACTGATAAAATTTCCATTGGATAATAACTATGGAAACCCTCAGCAATCATTTGTGGACCACCAATACCTTCAAATTCAGCATCAATTCCTTGTTCGCGAAAACTGCGCATGAGTTTCACTCCTAGAGTATCTCCAGAAACTTCTCCCACCACGATACCAATTTTTAGTTTTTGCTTTAACAAGACCAATGCCCCACTGAAATATTTGAAAGATTCTAACAAAATGATTTTACATCGAATCATAATAAGCTATCCAATTTGTTCAAGATTGGTGAATATGATTTTTGATCTAAAATTCCATTCATTATTTTAAAAATTATCTTGAATAACGATAGTTAAATGATTGCGAGTTTACTGCTAATTTATTATTATTAACAATAATCATTTTCATTTGATATTTATTCTCCTATTGGCTAGTTAAAAATCATTTATGGCAAAATCACCATCACTTACGCTCATCTATCGCCTAAGTATTTTTTACCGCTTTACCTTGAGCTTTGTTGTTGGTTACGTCTGCATGATGTATTTGAGCTTATGTCTGACTGCATTATTTCTTCATTCATTCGCTAAAGCTGAAGCCATTTATTTGGCTGCCTTTATTTCAATAATTTTTTATTTACTATTCATCATTGTTAGTTTCTGCACGAATTCTTTGTTAAAACTCACTTGGATTAGCTTGATTTTGGCAGGTACTTTATTCGGCTTATCTGTAGGTTTAAGTTAATAATGCAAAACAAAAGTGTACGCCAATCTATGGCATGGCTACATACATGGACAGGTTTAATTTTTGGATGGCTTTTATTTGCCATTTTTCTGATGGGAACAAGTGCCTATTATCGTCATCAGATTAATTTATGGATGCAGCCACAACTATCGCAGTATCAAATTAATCAAATAACAGCTATTCAAACAGCAACAGAATATTTAGAAAAAAATGCAGCTGATGCTAAATCTTGGTATATCAAAGTTGCGAACAAAGAAGAACCTGTCAATAAAATTTATTGGGAAAAAAGCATAGGTGGTTATGAAAGCCGAGACTTGGATGCAAATACTGGTCAAGAACTTAAACTTTCTGCAACTCAAGGTGGTGACTTTTTTTATAATTTCCACTTTCAGCTGTACGGATTACCTGTCCTTATTGGACGCCTAATCGTTTGTATCGCAGCTTTTATTATGTTGATTGCATTGGTTTCGGGCATTATTACCCATAAAAAAATCTTTACGGATTTCTTTACATTGAGAACTTTTAAATCACAACGCTCTTGGCTCGATTTTCATAATGTTTGCTCTGTACTTGCTCTTCCCTTTTTCTTGACGATTACTTTTACTGGTCTAGCTATTTTCTTTTACTTATATTTACCGTGGGGTATGAAACAATTATATCCTGAAAAGCCATTTCAATATTTCACGGAGATCAGAACGATCTCTCAAACAACCAATATCGATTCTCCCCCAACCCAAGCAGATATGCAGCCAATCACTGTGTTATTAGAGAAATTACCACAGCAATGGGAAGACAAAGAATTAGCAACGATTGAGGTTAAAAATCCAAATACCAATCAAGCAAAAATCACTTTTAAACAATTAGAAGATCATTCCATTACCTTAAATCAAACACAAATTACCTTAGATGGTGCTGGAGAAATTTTAGGCAACACGAGAAATAATAGTGCAGTAGCAACCTTAAATGCAGGCGTTTATGGTCTACATATGGCTACATTTGCGCAACCACTACTACGATTTGCTTTCTTTTGTTCAGGAATACTAGGTTGTTTGATGATTGCGTCAGGACTACTACTATGGAGTCTGAAGCGCCAAATCCAAAATAAATCTGAGAAGTTTCATCTTGGTTTTTATTTAGTGGATCGTTTGAATGTTGCGACGTTTATTGGCTTACCAATCGCAATGCTAGGTTATCTTTTTTCAAATAGATTGATACATATTACTGAAACCACTCCAAATTATGAAATTTATACTTTTTTTAGTGTGTGGATGCTGAGCTTGATTATAGCCCTACTCACCCCTAAACAATATTTATGGAAATCGCAAGTTTTCTTTTTCGGTTTGATTGCAGTTGTTTTACCAATATATAACTTAGTGTATCTCAATAATCATCGATTAATTTCAGACCTTTCAAGTTATTGGTTATTTCTGCGTGTTGATTTATTCCTGCTTATTTGCGCCGTATTCGCTATTTTTATTTTTAGAAATATTCAACCTATTCAGGAAAAGTCCATACAGAAAATTAAAACAAAGTTAGCGCAAAATAAGGTGAAGTCATGATTATTTTGAGTCTAATTTTGATACTGATTGGAATGACCTTCTTATATAAATGTAGTTCTAAGCAGATCAGCAAAACGAAGCAACTATATCTCATTCGCTATAAAACTCTCTTCAAAATTTTTGCTTACCTCTGCTTTTTAATTGCAGGAAGCCTACTCTGTCTTGAATATGGAAACGCTATAGGATTTGTAAGTTGGTGGCTATTTGCGACACCGATTACATTTCTACTTGTGTTATGGGTTAATGAATTAAAACCTAACAAAAATAAAATTTTAGCAAAGTAGAGAATTTTTAAATCACTCTACTTTTCAATTAATTATTTTACCTCACTTTGATCAGGCTAAGATTTACTCGACGAACACATAGGGGCAAATTAATGAAACATGGCTGTGTAATTCAGTCAATTTTTATACCTTAATCGACATTCTTTAGCTTTTTTTTGCATAAGCAAATCACTATTCATCACAACGAGTTATCTAAAAAAAGCATAAGATATGCTGGTTTTTGCATATTTAGGCATATTGATTATGTTTGGTCCTGTTGAATTTATTCTAGCTGGGGTGTTGGTTGGTTTCTGTGTAGGAATCACTGGTGTTGGTGGCGGCTCATTAATGACCCCTATTTTGATTAGTTTATTCAAAATTGAACCTCATATTGCAATCGGTACAGACCTGTTATATGCCTCTATTTCTAAATTTTGCGGTTCAATGGTCCATGCTAAAAAACTAAATATTGTATGGCCAATTGTACTTTGGCTTGCACTTGGAAGTATTCCTGCATCTTTTGCAACATCTTGGGTTTTAGAACATTATTTAAGCCAATCAACGCATTATAAAGCTGTGCTGACTATGGTCTTAGGCTTTATGTTGACCTTGACAGGTATCTCGATTGTATTTCGTAGCCAAATTGAAAAGTTCTTTGATCGTTTCCGTAATCGTGAACAAGCAAATATGGAAAGTGAGCAACATGCCCTCCAGCATAAACGCTTATATATCGCAATCATGGGCATGGTTTTAGGTATTTTCGTTACCCTGTCTTCTGTCGGTGCTGGTGCTTTCGGGATTATGGCACTCGTAATTATGTTTCCTAACTTACCGATGATTCGTATTATTGGTTCAGATGTCGTACATGCTGTCTTATTAACAGCTGTTGCTGGTTTGAGTCATATGTCTTCAGGTAATGTCGACTTTCATTTATTAATGTGGTTACTTGTTGGTTCTATTCCTGCAATCATTGTCGGAACTTTAATTAGTTCGCGTATGCCAGAAAGACTTATTCGTAGAATCTTAGGTATTACATTATTTGCCCTTGGTGTTAACTTTATGGTTAATCCAGTTAAGGCAAAACCTAAACCAGTTGAAACCCATAAAGTTGCTGTTGTTCAACAAACAAGCCATTCATCTAGTATGGTTTAATTCTAAAAAGCCGGTTGTTTTCCGCAATTTTTGCGAATCGATAGTTAATCAATCGGCTTTTCATGCTATATTCGTAGACAAAATAACCTCTTCTTTCGATTGAATTTGTGACAGCAATGAATACTCTACAGTCAAATCCAGTTTCTCAGCCAGATATCGACGACGTTAATATTAAAAGCATTCAAACCTTAATTACCCCTGCGGAACTGAAAGCTGATCTTCCTTTATCTGAAGCTGCATCTCAAACTGTGTTACAAGGACGTGCAACTGTACGTAATATTTTAGACGGCAATGACAAACGTTTGTTTGTGGTGATTGGACCTTGTTCAATCCATGATGTTAAAGCTGCAAATGAATATGCTGATCGCTTAAAAGAATTAAGTGAAAAAGTAAAAGATACTTTATACCTTGTGATGCGTGTATATTTTGAAAAACCACGTACGACAGTCGGTTGGAAAGGTCTAATCAACGATCCAGATATGAATGACTCTTTCAATATTGAAAAAGGTTTACATATTGGTCGTGGTCTTTTGCTTGAATTAAATGAAAAAGGTTTGCCATGTGCGACTGAAGCGCTTGATCCAAACTCACCACAATATTATCAAGATTTGATTTCTTGGTCTGCGATTGGCGCACGTACTACAGAAAGCCAAACACACCGTGAAATGTCTTCAGGCTTATCATCTCCTGTTGGGTTTAAAAATGGTACAGATGGTGGTTTAACGGTTGCAACCAATGCAATGCAATCGGTTAAGCACGGCCATAGCTTCCTCGGCTTAAATGAAAATGGTCAGGTTGCAATTATCAATACCAATGGTAATCCTTATGCACACGTTGTTTTACGTGGTGGTAATGGTAAACCAAACTATGATGCTTCATCAGTTGCTGATGCAGAGGCTGCTTTAGCTAAAGCAAAAGTAAGTAACAAAATCATGATTGATACCAGTCATGCGAACTCAAACAAAGACCCATACTTACAACCATTGGTTCTCAAAAACATCACAGAGCAAATTCTCGATGGTAATAAATCAATCGTAGGTATCATGGTTGAAAGTCATCTTAAAGGCGGTCGTCAGGATATTCCTGAAAACTTATGTGATCTGGTATATGGTCAATCTGTGACTGATGGTTGTATCGATTGGGATACAACAGAAAAAGCATTGTTAGAAATGCACGAAGCACTTAAAGATGTTTTACCAAATCGTTAATCTTTAAGTAGATGTAAAGCAGGCTCTCATGAGCCTGTTTTTATTTTTAAATTTTCCATTAAAGTTTTATGACTCACTAGATCTAAAACTACTTTTTCAATATTCGCCCTATTTACGTTTGGGATTACAATTAAATTTTGTTCTATAAAATATTGACTGGAATGCAAATCATCATTTATGGTTCACATCAAACGAACAGGGTCGTAGAAAACTAATTCTTATTTCTATAGGTTAATACTAAAATAATCCATCCTTTAGATTCAAATACCCATTCTTCGTCATCGAAAAAATCTGAAAAATTTATACGGTAACCTGCCATATATTTGTGTTCTTAAATATCGAATTTGTTTTGAACTGTAACATTTTTTTAATTATACTGCTGCCACATTTCCCCTACGACGTATCGCTGATATGAAGTCCAGTTTTCGTCAACACTTGCTAAAGTGGCGTGCCTCATTCGGTGCGATTACTTTGCTTTGTTTACTCTGGCATATCTTCTTACCAACGATGGTACATACTGGCGTCGTACCTGCACTCTATGCAATGCCTACACATTGCCAAGTCACAGATATTAAAAATAGTTTGATGTTGTCTGAATCCCATTCAAGTCACCAGCACGCTATGCATGAAATGCATCATCAACAGCATTTACAATCGACTGCGCATGATCAACTGAGTGACTATGCAAAAGAGGTTTTTGCTCTTGCTAGTCAAATCATGAAGCATTGTCCTTTATGTACACATGGTTTAGATGCTGTTGCAATTATTCCTTTAATTGCATTTATTTTAATCTTTGTACTGGCTTGGTTTAGTCGTGTACGATGCCTATGTTATACGTGGTCAGAAGATCTGCAAATTCCACGTATCTTCTATATCTTTCCAATTAAACAAGCACCACCGCTCGCTCTATAAAAATGCTTTTTTAACATTCCGTATCCAGTGTCTCACTGCGGTACAGCCTCGTTTATTGCTTTTATAGAGTTAAATATGAATACTCAATTTCGTTTGTCAGTATTAACGACAGCATGTCTATCGATTACCTACAGCTCCATCACTCTGGCTGAAACAGCTTCTGAAAATGAAACAAAAACCCTAGCTACAATCGTAGTCACGGCAAGTCGTGAAGGAGAATCTATAAATAATACTCCTGCTGCAATTAGTAAAATTAGTAGCCAAGATATAGATGATAAACATGCCACATTCATTGGTCAGTTAGTTAATCAAACCCCAGGTGTGTTAATGAATGACTTGGGCAACGAACAACATATGATGTCGATTCGTCAACCCATCACAACTTCTGCTGTTTATCAATATTTGGAAGATGGTATTTCGATCCGTCCAGTCGGTGTGTTTAACCACAATGCTTTATATGAAGTAAATTTAGCTGGAATTGATAGCATTGAAATTTTGCGTGGCCCAGCAAGTAGCTTGTATGGAAGTAATGCAATTGGTGGCACGATTAATTTTCTAACCAAAGCACCGAGTTTAACCCCAACTGCTGATTTAGGTGTCAGTGCAAGCTCTGAAGGTTATCGCCGTTTAGACTTGGGTGCATCCAATACGTTTGATACCGAGTATGGTGAACATGGTTTAAGACTGTCTGCCTATGCCAGTGATCGTGGTGATAGCTGGCAAGATCATGCTGAAAGTAATAAGCAAAGTGTGACCTTAAGACATGATTGGCGCATATCAGATGCCACTCAAATCAAAAATATTTTCAGCTACAACCATTTAAAAACCGATATGACGGGCAGCCTTAATGCTGAAGATTTTAGCAAACGTCCAGGTTATAGCTATCAAACATTTACGTATCGAGAAGTAGACTCAACCCGCCTTTCATCACAGATTAACCATCTATGGAATGATCAACAACAAAGTCAATTGACCGTATATTATCGTGATAATACAACCGATCAAAACCCAAGTTATAACATTCGTAAGGATGTTGATAAGAATGGTATACCTACAGGAACTTATAGTGGGCAAACCACCTATAACGCTTTTCAATCTTATGGATTAAATTTACAGCATTCCATTAATTTGGATCAGGTGAAATTGATCATTGGGGCGATGGCAGATCATTCGCCGAACCAAGCTCAAACCAATGATATTCAGGTTTTTCGTGATCCAAACACGCTAGTTTATACGGGTTTCAAACAACGTCAGCTATTACGTGATTTCAAAGTTGATGTCAATAACCAAGCATTGTATACACAAGCAAATTGGCAAGCTTTGCCGAATCTAAATTTGGTTGGTGGTGCACGCTATGATTGGATCGGTTATGACTTTGATAACAAGCTTATCCCCTCTAAAGTTACAGGTGCGCCAGATGAAAAACGTAGTTTTCACAAGGCAAGCCCTCAACTTGGTTTTGTATGGAATATCACGCCTGAATTAGATCTGTATAGCAATTGGTCACAAGGTTTTGTACCACCAGAGGTTAGTAGTTTATATGGCGCAAATCTGGTCACACCAAACTTAAAAGAAGCTACATTTAATAATATTGATGCGGGTTTACGTTTCAAAGTTTTAGATGACCGACTGGATGGAGAAATTACCTTATATCGTTTACAAGGTAAGGATGAAATAATTAGTTATACAAAAATTGAAAATACACGTGAAATACGTGAACCTCGCAATGCAGGCAAAACCTTACATCAAGGCATCGAAATTGGTGGGACTTGGAAAATCAGTGAACTGTATGACCAGCGTTTGAAGCTATCTGGAAGTTTTGCAGAACATAAGTACAAAGAATGGCAGCCATCTTCAACACTTAATTATAGTGATAATACGATGGCAAACTCTCCAAAAAGTTTTGGTACGATTGAGTATCAAATCAAACCTATTCCAGCATTATTACTTTCGGCTGAAGGTGTTTATGTCGGTTCATATTGGATCGATGATGCTAATACTGAAAAATATGATGGGCATACCATTCTAAATTTACGTGCAAATTATCGTAAAAATGCTTATGAGGTTTATGGGCAAATTCTTAATGTAGCTGATGTCCATTATGCTGACAGTACTTCATATAGCAGTAATCAAGCTAGTTATACGCCTGCAGCACCACGAACCTATTTATTAGGTTTGCGTTATCATTTTGGAAAATAAACAATGAATGCCAATCAACTCAAGAAGTTACTGAAATTTCATCGTAGCTTTGGAATGGTGCTTGGCATTCTGATTTTGATGTGGTCTTTAACAGGTGTGTTGCATCCAATTATGAGTGCAACACAACCTCAACCCGTCAAACGAATGCCTCCACCTCAGCAACTGAATTTAACAAATGCTTTGCCTGCACCTTTGGTTTTACAGCAGCATAAAATTGAAGAATTTTCAGGATTACAAACCATTCAGCTACAACCTGAACTTGTGGCTTATCGAGTTTTACAACCAAATCAAAACATTGCGGAGTATTTTGATAGTCGATCGGGTCAACTCATTGAAGATGGAGAGCAACAAGATGCAAAACGTCTTGCGATTTGGTATACGGGTTTAGCCAAGCAACAGATCGTTTCAGCTGAACTGGTCAATGAATTTAGTGATGATTATCCAAGTGTGAATCGCTTATTGCCTGTTTGGCGTGTAAGTTTTGATAATAGTTTAAGGGCTTATGTCGATCCATCACAATCTCGATTAGCCACGCTATCCAATGATCAAAAAATGTGGATGGCTAAAATATTTCGTTTAGGTCATACATGGACTTGGGGCGATCAACCGTGGACAGGACAAAGTATACTGATGCAAATTGCCTTGATTGGCATTTTGGTACTGACTTGTATGGGCATTGGATTGTTTTTTAGGATTCGTAATCGCCAGAACCATCGTTTAGCTCACAAGCCGATTCGCTTTTTACATCGCTATTTAGGTATCAGTTTAAGTGTATTTATCTTATTGTGGGTGTCGAGTGGTTTCTATCATGTTTGGCATAAAAAATCTGAGATTGTGAACATTCAGACGATGTTTTATACACAGGATTTAAGTGCTGCCGCGTGGAAAACTGCTGTTCAACAGCCAATACAACGCCTTAACCTTGTACCGATTTCCTTTGATCAAGATCATGCTCAAGCAGGTTGGATGGTTCAATTGACAGGTAAACCACAGCTACAAGGCAGCATGACCGCAGCCAAAGAACATGATCATAATCATCATGCTCAAAGTGCTGCCCCTGCAATTGAATTGATCAATGCGAATACCGCGACAAAATTAAACACACTTGAACAAAGTAAGCAGTTGGCTGCCTATTATTTACATTTACCATTGCATCACTTTACTCAAAGCTCATGGGTCACCAGTTTTGGTGGTGAATATGGTTTTATCAACAAACGTTTACCCGTGGTTAAAGTTGAAAGCAATTTAAGCGATCAACTCAGGCTGTATATTGAGCCAAGTAGCGGTGTGATTGCAGCACAAGTCACTCAGCAAGATGCTTTAGAAGGTTTTAGTTTTGCATATCTACACAAGTGGACATGGCTACCACTAGATAAAACACTCAGAGATATCTTGTTAGGTAGTATTGCTGGACTCATCGTTTTATTGGTGATCTTCGGTTGCACATTAGCAGCTCGAAAATCGTCCTAAGTTCTTTGTTGACCCTCCTGAATTTAAGAAGGGTCAATTTTTTAGAATTAAATCCATCAAATATAAAATGAAGCCACCACAAAACTTAGCATTAATCCTGTCTCAATCAACTCAATTGCAGCCCCAACAGTATCGCCAGTAATCCCACCAATTCTTTTGATAAATAAAGCTCTTAAAAAAAACAATACAGCAATAAAGCAGATAAAAGTAACCAACCCCAACCACTTAAACACACAAAGCAATGTAATTGTAATGACAAAAACAGTCCATGTAAGTTTCTTTGGAATAAAATCAGTAATTGAACGCCCTAGCCCTTTATCACGAACATAAGCTGTGGTTAAAAATAAAAATAATGGAACACTACGCCCAAGCATTGGAACAAGAATCAAAAAAGTATTGAGATGCTGCGCAAGCAGTACATACAACGTAGCAAACTTGAGTAAACAAACAACAACAAGACTCAGCACACCGATTGGGCCGCAGCTTGGATCTTTCATAATTTTGAGTGTATGTTCAGGATCACCAAAACCACCCACCCAAGCATCTGCTGTATCTGCTAAACCATCAAGGTGAAGTCCACCTGTGAGCCAAATCCATAACACTAAAATGATGCTGGCAAGCAATAGAATTGGCAGTTTTACTAAAATCAGAGACACACCAAATAGAAGGAGTCCGATAAACAAACCCACAAATGGATAAAATAAGATCGCTTGACCATTTTGCTTTGCACTTGGCATTGTTTTTAATTCAATGGGCAAAACCGTTAAAAATTGCAAAGCAATCCAAAAAGCTGTCATGCAAGAAATCTCAGTCAAACAATATTGATGATTTACAGATTATGAAGAAACAAAAATGGGAATAGAACCCTATTCCCAAATTAAAGTGATGAATCAACTAGATTATTGAATTTGATAACATTGTTTGAGTTTCAAATAATCATAATAGAAACTGTTGGTACTATATTGTGCATATTTACATGATGATTTAAACAAAGTTTCTTTTTCATTGTAGAGCATTTTTACCAAAGTTGTGCCTTGAGCATTTTGGTAAACATCCCACTGTAAATTCGCAGCCATTGGCGATACTACTTCACCTCTCCACGTACTATTGCTGTTGTTATAGGTTTGACGTAACGGCAAAGGCTGCATCATGTCATGTAACTCCAAACTGGTCGCCAGTGGAATAATGATTTCTGCATGTGCGAAGCGTAACACAGCGCGGTGGGACTGTTGTTTATCGACAATTGCATCTACTTGCTTAAACAAATCTTGTTTTAGACCTTGAGCAATGTTACTAGTGACAGCATTTGACTCTTGAAAGCTTGGCCCTTTCTCATAAAAATCATTTGCATCATTAAATTCAGCATAGAATTTTGCAGCATTTATAGGCATATATTGATCAAAATTTACATTTTTTAATTCAAGCTGCATACCACCAGAAATTGAATACAATTCATAAAGATAAGCTGCTGCATCCACAGCACTTGCAATGGTATTTTTCCCTTTACCTTTTTCTGTAATGGTTTCTCCTTTTGGAGATGTCACAGTATAAGCGCCACTATTACTAAAAGTATAACCAGTCGTACCTAATTTTTTGATAAATTCAGGCTTAAAAATTGGGTTAAGTACATTCATTGCAATTTGCTGTGCACGCGTATCTTTTGCCAAATCATTTAACTTATTTTTTAGATATACATCTTCAGCTTCAAATTTTTGATAGGTTTGACTTGCATCATAGATTGCTTGTTGTTGTGTTGATAATGGTTTAAGCAAATCTTGATCTTTATTCAAGCTATGGAAATAAAGTTTAAAACGATCTACACCGCCATCCTCAATTGATGGAATACTGGTACTGACCAAACTTGTATATGACGTAGGTGTAATTTGATTTTTCAATTGGGGTTGCTGTTGAATCAATTCAGCAGTAAAAAACTTGGCACTATCAACCGCACGATCGACGCCTGAGCTTTGAACCAAAATGGATTCAGGTTGTGTCGCTGCTGTTTTAAATAACTCAGGTAAACGCTGTAAAAGACGGTCTGCGATACCACGATGTTCTTGAATACCAAGCATCGTTTCATTGCCATATCCATACTGACGGATTCCGTCCACCCCATAACCCAGCAGGATATTGGCTTTCATCATATTTTCTAAATCAGCACCGAGTTTTTCACCTAAAGGCGTTAAAGCATTCTCAGCCTTGGCTTGTTTCCATAAATTATAAAGTGCCAAGTCATATTTAATACTCGATAATCCTCTTGAACCATGACGTGCCACTAACTCAGTAAAAACAGGTTTAAAACCTTGTGGAATTGCTTCATATTTTTTTAGATCTTGTTGTGGTTGGTATGGAGTTTTAGTCTGATAATATTTTGATACCGTGTTATTTTCTGGGATTGTTTTTGATTCTGAGCGATCGTCGTTATTACATGCCGCCAATAAAATGCTCATGCATAACACACTGCTTTTCAATAATATATTCATAATGAATTTGCTTATAGGTCAAGAAATGACATGTATCATAGGCAGTAGCAATGACAGTTCGATTACATGACCTTAGCAAATACTGGAAATAAAATAAGATTTTATAACTACTAAATTGCTGTACTTTCAGAAAAATGAATTTGATTATCAACTTGAGTGAGATTTAAAGCATATAATTTCCCTAACTCTGCGGGCATGGTTAATAAATCATCTAGATTTTGCTGACGCGCCAAGCAAGTCAACAATTTAATCACCCCACCATGCGTCACAATCAATGCCTTATTCCAGTTGTGTTGCTGCATTTGTACATAAATTTCATCAAAACCATGCATGACGCGTTGCTTGAATTGAAGCAAAGACTCTCCTTTGGGAGCATGATATTGCGTTGGAAATTGCCAGAAATTAGCCAATAGCTCAGGTGCTGTTTCATAAATAGTTTGAGTCGCAATACCTTCCCAATCACCAAAATACATTTCTTTGATATGCTCATTGATCAGCATCGGTAATGCTAATTGGTTTGCCAAATGCTCAGCAAAGCGACGACAACGCAGCAAAGGTGAACTGATAATCACATCCCAATCTGCTTGGGTAACAATATGCTGCTGAATGGTTGATTGCATTTGCAACCAACCCTGTTCAGTCAATTCATCATCCCAGTGCCCGCGTAGCGTATGACTTAATGTGGTTTCACCATGGCGAAGTAAATCAATCTGCAACTTTATCACCTGTTACAGCCGCTTCCGCAAAAGTTGCCATTTGGTTATGCAATACACAAGCCAGTTGGATCATGGATAATGCTGATCCTGCACCGCTGCCTTCTCCTAAACGTAAATTCATCGCTAAGATTGGTTGGGCATCCAATTCTTTTAAAACACGCTGATGACCATATTCCGCTGATTGATGTCCAAAAAGCATCCACTCACGGCTTTGTGGTTGAATACGTACTGCACATAAAGCTGCGACCGAACTAATAAAGCCATCGACGATAATAGGTAAACCAATTTGCGCACATCGTAAATAAGCCCCTGTGATTGCAGCGATTTCCAAACCACCTACAGTAGCCAGAATTTTTAATGCATCATTGGCCACATTTGCTCTATGAAACTTTACTGCTTGATCAATCACTTTTATTTTATGTTGTAATTGCTCAATATTGATTCCTGTTCCTAAACCTGTCAGTTGTTGGGCTGATTCACTCAGCAACAAACAAGCAAGTGCTGAAGCTGAACAGGTATTGCCAATTCCCATTTCACCTGCAATAAAAATATCTGCATCTTTCGCTTTAGCAAGATCAGCGCTATTTTTACCCAGCTCTAACGCTGCTAAACACTCTTGATTGGTCATTGCAGCTTGCTCTGCAAAATTTGCAGTGCCAGCACGAATAGTATGGCATTCAACCCCAACATAATTGTAACTATCGCCCACTGTCCCACAATCAATCACTTGTAAATGGGCATGATGATGTTTGGCAATCACACTAATTGCTGCACCACCCGAAGCAAAATTTTGCAACATTTGACGAGTTACTGCTTGAGGATAAGCTGAAATATTTTCTGCCACAACGCCATGATCACCAGCAAAAATAGTAATCCAAGGTTTATTAATTTTAGGGAAAACTGTTCTTTGTAAAGCAGATAAATTAATCGCAATTTGCTCTAAATCACCTAATGCGCCTGTTGGTTTGGTCAATTGAAGTTGACGTTGCTCAGCTTGTTGTTTTACATCTAGATCAGGTTGTTGTACTGCGGCTAAAAACCATTGCGCTTGTTCAGTCATATTATTTCTCATCTTTTAAAATCATTGGAAAGCCTGCCACACAAAACACAACTTTATTGGCGAGTTGACCTAAGTTCTGGTGTAAACGACCTGCTTCGTCAACAAAGCGACGGCTAAGCTCACCCATAGGCACAACACCTAAGCCCGTCTCATTGCTAACCAAAATAATCTTGGATTTTAATTGTGGTAATACATTTAATAATTGCTGTATTTGTTGCTGCTGCAATGCAGAGTCTTCAGCCAATAACAGATTACTCAGCCACAAGGTCAAGCAATCGACCAAAATTAGCTGATTCGCTTGATCGCATTGCAAGAGTCGATCTGCCAGATAAGTTGGTTCTTCGAACACTTGCCAATCGGCTGGACGTTGCTGTTGATGATGCGCAATACGCTGCTGCATTTCTGTATCTAAGGCCTGCGCCGTTGCAATATAAATGACGGATAAACCTGTCTCTTTGGCTATTTGTTCTGCCAAACGACTTTTACCTGAGCGCGCCCCACCTAAAATCAGTTGCAACATATCTAACCTAGTTCAATTTGCCGATAAGGATATAGGAATCCTTGTAAAATCTGTGCCTTATAATAACCAAAAGTCAGTTTTTTGACCTCAATATTTATAGTTTTTACCGAAAGTTGTTGAATCCGCTCAAGTACGATATCACTCAGCCAAGCTTCACGATACAAGCCTAAAGTAATATGCGGACAATATTCGAGTGCTGCAATTTCCCCAGATACTTGAGCAAATTGTTGACGAATTTGAGCCAGTACATGATCTTTATCTTTGATATGCAAAAATAAAGCACTGCTAAAGCTATCGATCTGCCTAATTTCTAGCTCAAAAGTTGTGAGCTGTAATGCTTCAAGCGATTTGATCTGCTGTTGTAATTGTTGAATCTGAAAATCATCGTCGTATTGCTTGACAGCAGGCTGCAAAAAACCGCTAACAAATAAAGTAATGTGATATTGACGTTGCTGTGTAGGAAGCAATAGATCAGAAAATTGTGCTTGAATTTCATCTAAATATTGAATTAGTTCAGGTTGATCAATCTCAATATACCAAAGCCCATAATCTGAACGGCCCTTGTGCCATTCAGGATAATCACGTATTTCGGTCGCAATCAACTGGGTGTCCGCTTTTAATAACACAACTTCAGCATTCTGTTTAAGGTTGTGTTATTCAAACATAAACCCAGATAGATGTTAAGGCGCATTCACCCTGAGCACTGATGTTTATGCAGTTAGAGGTTTCAACTCCTCCAACTGTTGTGACATGAATGCTTCGTCCTTGAGCTCTGTCTGAATCCCTTCATAGAACTGATTTAATAAGGCTTTTTTCTGGTTTTCAGTGATGTCCATATGCTCAATATTGGTTTGGACATGCTTTACAATCTTAATCTCGTCCAGCCCAAGCATTTTCAGTGCATAGGTATAGCCATAGATTGCACCTTGCATTAACTTCTGGTAAGGAAGTTGTTGCTGTACATGAGATTCTAAACTGCCTAAAACACGCTCATTCAGATTGAGTTTTTTGAGCGGGGCACGAGCTACACGTTCACAAGGATCTTTATAGGCAGCTCGACAAGAATGCAGAAAACTTTCCGCAATACGATCTAGTTCTTTGGCTTGGTTGGGAATCATATTGGCCAAACCCAATTTAACTTCGCTGACCACTTGTTCTGCATATTTCATGATTTTTGGATCAGCCATGGCAATACCAATGGTGTCATGTCCAAGTGCACTGGCATACCACGCCAACATGGCATGACAGCCATTCCATAGGCGATTTTTAATGATTTGAATCTCAGAAATCTGATCCACCAAAATCATTTGTCGCATCTTATTCAGTAACGGACTGCGATTTTCGACATAAATCGGCATATCCATTTCGCTATGGAACAGGATCAAATCCATATTTTGTAAGAATTGCCCTGTTTGAAACTGGCCACGCATATCTTCTAAACAATGGGTAATCTGCTGTTCTTGCTTTTCAGTCAGAGCTGTTTCATCTGAGAGTTCAATGGTTTCCGAATTGAGATCATTTTGATATTGTTTCAATAAATTGTGCTTGATATTGAGCTGACGATATAAGGCTTGATCAGTCAGTTTTGACACCATTCGATTGACCACAGTATCGCAAAAATAATGTTCACTTAAAATATGTTCGGCAATATCTTCATCTGTTATGGCCAGTAAGGCTTCACGGATATGTTTTAAGACCAAATACTTTGCACACACTTTATTGAGAATAATCAAAAAGGTAATAGGCTCATTATTGTCTGCATCTGCTGACATAAAACGCGCCAATAGTCCTTTAGCAATCGTTATAGCCTCAGACTCAATCGCCTGTTCTGGTAAACACAGTGCGATCAGGCTAGATTGCATATACATTTCTAACATCTGCTGTTCATTGTCAGCATCAATCACTGTGAGATTATCAATACGCTCATCATAAGAAGACTGACCATATCGAATACTATAGCTGCCAAAACTGTTCACTGATTCTAAATATAGACGATTTCGGGTTGATGCCAGAATGCGTTTTGGGCGTGTATAACCATCCCAATAGGACAAAATCTGTGCTACATATCCCCCACCAATGGCACCAAAACCATGAATCCCCACTGTCAATTGATTGACACTTTGCGGAAATAACTCTTGTAACTGCGGCATGCCCATTTCAGGAATATATTGATCCAAAGCATTCAGACAGTCATACATGTCCTGATAATAGAAATTTGCTTTAGAGAGCATATGATCATTGGGTTCTTTAATATCTTTGAATAAAATCGTGATACCGTCAGCATCATAGGCTGAACAAATCCCATTTTCCGAATCTTCAAACATTAAACATTGTTGTGGTTGTAGATTTAGCTTTTGTACGGCTTTTAAAAAGATTTCTGGATGCGGTTTACCTTTTTCAACTTCATCCCCACAGACCAACAGATCAAAAAATTTATAAACATTCGCGTTAATTAGATATTCTTCGGCAATTGCTCGACGACTAGAGGTCGCGACTGCCATTTTTAAGCCTGATTTTCTTAGTCGTTCTAAGACCTGAATCAATCCTTTTTTAATTGGTACACCATTTTTACGCACAGACTCTAATTCAACCTCATCCGCACGTTTCCGAATGGCAGTGTAAGGAACATCTTTACCATAAAACTCTTGTGCTAGCTGCTCCGATGCTTTCGCACTCAACCCTAGACACTGCATCAAATATTCATCTGAAAATTCCTGTCCAATCAGCTCTTTTGATACCTGTTTCAATGTCTGGAAGCGCAAGCGCTCGGTATCAAACATTGTTCCATCCATGTCAAAAAGTGCTCCTTGAACAGGATAATCATGAAAAATAAGCATCTTTACTCCTTTATCTATCTTGTTATGACGTTTTATAGGGTACATAAAAAATCCCGTTAAAATCCAAAACGTCAATAAATGAAATAAATTTGATTGAAAAATAAACAATAAAGCCATGTTTCTAGACAATATTTGACTGAAACAGTCGGAATACTTGCATTACGAGAAAAAAGATGAGTCATTTTTAGCCAAAATCCTTTTTATTCATCCAGTAGCAATGCAGTTTCACCCTCTTTTCGAATCAACATCCAACTAAAATAAAGGCCAATCGACATAGTTAAGAACAGTAATAAATAGAATGGGAAATGGGTATTAAAACGGTACAGGAATGTACTGAGCAAGGGGCCAACAATTAAACCCAATGCTTGTGTTGCCGTACAAAAACTTGCCATTTTAACCTGTGATTGCTGAGATACGGCTTGAGCAGCGCCTGTGGTAAATGCAGGTAATAAGCAGGCCACAGAAATACCATAAAAAATATAGCTGGCCTGAAATACAAAAATTGTAGGTGCGTAGAGTGATAGTAATAGACCAAAACACATGGTGACTAAACCAATAATCACCAAACTATTTAATTTGAATTTAAACACTTTCACGATTAAAAGTTGGGTCAGTACGAGACAAATGCCAACGACCAACATGCATTGAGAAAAATAAACTGCACTTTGTTGGCTACTGAGATAAAACTTATCCTGAATGTAAAAACCAGCCGTCATGTTCAAGGTCACAATCGCAACATATGTCGCGAAACCAAGAACTAACCAAATAAAACTTTGTTTGAGAATCGACTCATGCTCGGTGGTACTCTTTTCTTCTTGTTCAAGCTTCGAGCTATCAGTTTGGCTTTTTGGGATTTTACTAAATAGGATGCTAAGCGCAATACTCACCAAACCCAGTAAAGCCACTGCAATCCACATCGGGAAAAGTAAACCACCAAACAATAAAACTGAGGTTGCAAACGGACCTACAATCATCCCAAAACTATTCATCGCACCAAACATAGCCATTTGCTTACTACGATCAGCGGCTTCACTCGCATGAGTCATCACATAACTTTGCAGACCAATTTGTGGCAAAGCCATAAAAATGCCTGTAGAAGCACGACTCAATACCAGTAAGATAAAAATGAACAACGTGGGTAAAATCGCTTGTGTTCCAAAATATAGAATTAAGGTGAAAATAGCCCAAGTAAAGGTCATTCCCCAAAAACCATAATTGACGAGTTGGTTGGGAGATAGCTGATTTTTCTTTTTCGCAATCCAGATCGATGCAATTGCCATACAGACTGCCCCTGCTGAAACAATCACACCACCTTGGAATTCAGATAAATGTAATTGTCGAGTCAGCGGTGCTAATAAAGGGAGAATCATGGAAAAACAAGTTCCATTGATCAAAGCAGCTAAAGCTAAAAATTTTAAATTGTTGTTCATCATGAAAATCATCAAAAGAAAAGGCATCTAAACAGATGCCTTTTTGATTGGATTAGTATTTGAGAGTGTAGCTCAAACCATATGTACGACCTTGTGCTGGTAAGCTAGACATAGCACCATAGACTGTTGAAACTGCTTGGCTATATACAGACTTATAATCGGTATTCCAAACGTTATAAACACCAAATCCTAAAGTACCCGGACCGGCTTTCGCATTGGCAATCACATCCATCACTGCAAAACCTTTAATTTCAGCAGGTGGACGACTACCATTTTCAATGGCTTCTTTGCGCGCTTTGTCTGTACCGCCAATTGCCAAGGTTTGAACACGCAAACCTAAACCATCGTTAAATTGCCAATCTGAATAAACAGTTCCTTTTAACGGTGCAACACGGATGGCATCTAACTCTTGCCATTTACCACTGGTATTTTTAAATTGACCACGAGTATACGCCAAAGTACCACCGACATTCCATGCATCAGTCACCGCATACTTCACATTACCTTCTAGGCCATAAATACGTTCATCGGTATCAATCACTTCGATTGCAAAGTTTGGTGGACCAAATTTCAAAGATTTATCCGACTTGTTATAGAATGCAGTAAGCCCTGTGGTTAGAGCATTGTCTTGTAGACGCCAACCTAGCTCAAAACTATTCACTTTAATTGGATCAATGGTTTGATTGCTTACAACAAAGTTTGCTGGAACGTCTCTGAGCATACGTTGTACGTCTGGTAAGTTTGCACCTTGAGAGAAATTGGCAAAGACTTGTTGAGCGTCTGTTAAATGATAAACTGCACCTAAGTTAAATAAAGTCGCATCATGCTTGACCGACCCACCTTTTAAAGTCTTAGGGTTATATCCTGAGACGAAATCTGCAACTATCGCTTCAGAATAAGGAACTGAATCTCGCACTTGGCTATCAATTCGTTCATGACGAACACCTGCCTGTAAATTTAAGCGATCAGTGACTTCAAATTGACTCTGTAAAAAGAAACCGAGTTTCTCAGTATCTACATCTGGACCAAAACCATAATTATTTAATGGTTTGAATTTCAAACCATTACTACTCATAAATGTATTCAAATCATATAACTGGGCTGTTGCTTTGCCTTTTTCCTGATCAAAATCCATTCCATACGTTAAATGTAAAGCTCGCTCCGCAAGGTCCAGTTTACTCTGTAACGCTAACCTTGCACCAAATACATCAATATCCGTCTCAGACTGGGTAACAATATATGTTCCTCCTCCTGCAATTGATGTATGTGCCAAAGTATTTGCACTCGGATAGAATCTACCTTTTTCAGTTCGATAGTAAGCCTCCGCATTTAAAGTCTGACCAAAGAAATCTTGATTTTCATATTGCGCGTTGACTGCTGCACGTTTCGTTCTTGGTTGAGTATCGAGATCTAAACCTTTAACTGCTTTTTTGCTTGGCACAGCACCTTTGACAAGTAGAACCGATAAACCTGGTCCATAATCTGCACCATAGTCACTGTCTTGTTCATCATTATAATATTGTGCACCAATGCTAATACTTTGCTTGTCAGTAAACTGCCAGCCCAAGCGGCCATTGACATCGATGGTTTCCGTATCTTGACGGTCAGTTTGTGCGACTTCAGGCCCAATTCGGTCACCATGACTGTCTTGAATTTCACCACGTTTGGTATAACCAGCCCCAAGAAAACCATTCCAGTCGCCTTGTTTAAACGCAGCAGATTGATACGCTTCATAAGCCAAAGCATCACTTTTAAAGTTATCGCCAGAAGTTACGCCAAGTTTTGATTCAAAATGAACGCCCTCGGTCGACCCTTTTTTAGTAATGATATTGATGATCCCGCCCGTTGCACCAGAACCATAAATACTACTTGCCCCCGAGACCACTTCAACACGTTCAATCATATCTGGGCTGATGCTATTTAACTGACGCGAGCTGTCACGGGAACCCGTTTGCGGTACACCATCAATCATATACTGGACTGTACGGCCACGCATGGTCATTCCATAGTTACTGATTGTACCAGAACTTGGTGTTAGCGATGGAACTAATAAACCTAAAATATCTGCTGTACTTTTACCTGCGGCGGCTTGTTTTGCAATATCTTCTTGTTCAATGCGATACACCGTACCTGCAATTTCAGCAATACTTTGTGCTGAACGCGATGCTGTCACCACAATAGGTGCAAGTTGTGTTGGTTTCTGACTTGTTACAGCAGCAGTCGTTTGAACAGATGCATCTGTTTCAACTGTTTGAGCATATAGCTGAGTACTGATTGCTAGGCTTAACAGCGTTAATGATGTTGAAAGTGAACGTACTTTCATAAATTACCCCTAGGTGAGTTGTTCCGTTTGTTTTGCTTTATGGATTAACACTTGGCTGAGCAAGACGCTCAAGACAGATGCTGCCGCTAAAATGAGATAGAAATTTCCATAACCAAATGCTTTGGCCAAGAAACCAGACATTGCACCGCCAATGAAGTAAACCAATAGCTCGAAACAAACCAAAATGGTAAAGTCCGTTCCTGCTTGTTCTTTGGAGCTGGTATGCATGAAATAAGCGTATAAAGAAGTCATGGCGATATAGCGAATCGCCAAAATAACCACAACAAATAGCCCCAATAACATGTGCCACTGGTTAAACCAACCAAGTAAGACTGCTACTCCAAGCACGGCATAAACCAAACTACGTGCCCAACCAGCCCAAATCAGCAATTGTGTTGCTGCTATTTTTTTTAGTAAGAAAGCCGCTGTTACGGCAGCCAATAAACCAATACCAGCACCAATCACGGACATCAGCACCCCAATCTCTGCCAATGACCATTTTTGATCGATCAACATTGGATTCAACATCGCCATTGCAGGTGCTTCTACCACGCGATAACACACGATCAATGCCAAAGCCCATAACATTTCAGGACGTTTAAATGCACGAATGAGGCTCGGTGGCTGCTTGGCAATTTTTTCTGTATTCGATTTTTCTTTGATTTGAAAAATCGCCAACATGGTTAGTGCTGTCATTGCCGCTAAACAAATCAAAGCGGTTTGCCAACCATACAATTGATAAAGCCACAACGTTGCCGCCCCACCAATCATACTGCCCAGTGCTACACCAATACTTTGTGCCATACTGCCCAATCGGTATTCGGACTCAGAAAAGGTTTCCACTGTATAACCGTCGATTGCAATGTCTTGGGTTGCAGCGAAAGTTGAAATCCATAAACCGACAATGACAAATACACTTAGACCATAATCAAATTGTGTCAAAGCCAACGCAACAACACCCAATACCAAGGCAATTTGGGTAAATAAAAGCCAAGTTTTACGTTTACCCAATGCCTTAAAATAGAAACGATCAATTAAGGGTGCCCAAAAAAACTTAAATGCCCATGGGATATATAACAGCGACAGCATGCCAATCCAGCGTAGGTCTACTCCTTGATGACGCAGAATCGCAGGTAAGGCAACATTGTAAAAATACAGAGGTAATGCATGTGCAAGGTACAGCACCACCACAACAGATAAACTCAATGCAGAGACTGTTTTGACTGGAAAATCTTGGTCAGGTTTTATGTGTTGATTCATAAGTACCTCTGCATCGCCCATTGCACGGCATCGGTCTTGTCTAAACTGACAAAATAAGGGACATGCCAAGCTTTTTGCAAAGCTGGCGTGTCCAATCGGATACGATCTGCTTCATCTTGGGCAATTCGGGCAAGACCTAAACAATATTGGTAAAAATCTTGTTTATATTGCTTGTACCATTTTCCCTGAATTACCCGATATTCTTCAGGAAATTCAGTGTTCGGCTCGGTTTGCATAATTAGCACAAAACTTCTTTTTTGTTCGAAATATTGCTGAATATGCGTCAACCATTGCTCAAATTCAGCCACTGAGACATGCGCTGCGAAGCGCATGTCCAAGATGTGCATCTCATTGATAGATAGGCTCATGTAACACTCAGGATTTTGGCTGGCTGATCAGCTAGCTGTTGTTGTGAGGTTTGGTAATATTCACCAAACTTGTTATAAAAAGTTTCTCTAAAGCAGTAATACAGCATTGCCGTTTTTTCTGGCATCGGAATGAGACGTTGGGTTTCGTAGCAAAGTTCTGCGACCACAGCAGCATAAGGTTTAACCGTATGGTCTGGTTCACCCACGATTTTTTTCGCTTGTGAATGTTCAAAAATATAGAAACTCAGTAAACGAATTGTTGGACGTAAAAAGCCTTTGCCAAACACAGATTTATCGCCAAATAGCAAATGCCAACCGAGATCATTGTCATCACCTTGGTAATAACGGCCTAAACGATCACGTTTACCTTCATAGATTTCGGTATATCCCACATCTTTGCCATCCACGCCCACAATCAATAAACGTTGATGGTCATCTGCTAGCATTTTGTCGAAGTAAACTTGTAGATCTAACTCTGATTTATTCAATTGCCATTGTGGAATGACATGCGGTTCATGCATCCATTGATGCAGCAAAGGAATATCTTGTGGATATTGCACTTGACGTAAGTAATACTGTGTTCCATCTTCGTGGTATTCAAAGTAGTCAGGTAATTGCTGAGAAATTGTTTTCATATCGAACCTTTATAAAATTTAGAAGAAGACTTAACCCGCTTTCGATTCATTTTGCTGAATCGACCATTCAGCCAATGTTTCAGGGCTAACTGGGTTCGGGATTGGATCGAGGAATACAGGCACTGGACGCTCTGCTTCATCGTTATAACTTGTGGTAAATAAGCGAACACGGTTCAAACAGATTTTGGTGAAGGTTGGGCGCAACATGGCAAATTTTTCAGCACGTTCAGCCAACTCGGGATGTTGTTGGTTAAAGGCAACAATGGTGTTAGAAATGGTTTGCCAGAAATCCTGTTCTGAATATTCTGGGTAATCTTGCAAGAACACATTACAGATATAACGGTAATGCACCATGAACAGCCCAGTGAAAATAAAATGACTTAAATCTGTCGCTTCATGACGTAATAACAAACTGCCTTCAGATGGCAATTGCGCCAATTCAGGGAAATCTTCATCCACCAAATTGATGTCATCAATAAAGTCTTTTAATACCAATGCTTTTGGCACACCATTTTCATGTACCAACATGGTGTTTTCACCATGCGGAGAAAAAGCTAGGCCATAGCGATACAGACACAGTAATAACGGGCTTAAACACACTTGGGCAAATTGCGCCAACCATGTCAAAGGACTTAGGCCTGATGCTTGAATCAGTACACTCAGGATTGATTGACCTGAAATATCCCGATGTAATAAGGCTGCTTGAGAGAGTACTTGCTGTGATGGATCAACATAGCGATCGACACTTTCACGCCATAAACAGCCAAATAACTCTTTAAATTGGTAAGGTGCACCTTCAATTCGGTCAAAACATGGCTGCTGAATGGTTAAAGTTGCAACTTCACCTAAGAAAACCACACCGGTATTCTGCAGGTCTTGATCTTGCTGATGGATTTGCTTTAACCATGCCGTCACAGCTGGTGCTGCAAGATTACGTTTTGAAGGTAATCCGCGGTAAACAGCGGTATTAAAAATACTGACTGGCAGTTTAATGTAATGACGTTGTAGGTTTGATGTATTGCATAATGTGCGAATAGACTGCATTGGCACATAGCTGTCTTGGCTAATGTTGAGCTCAATGATTTTCTGGTCGACAATTTCATTGGCATAGGTTGGAACCAGCCATTGATGCCATTGCCAAGCATGTACAGGAATCAAAAAGTAATTTTGCGGATCTAAATTCTTTTCTTTCAAAATTTGGATGAACTGTTGCAGCTCATTGGCATCAAATTCATGTTGGTATAATCCACAGGCATCCCACTGCTCTGTACTGCGGAACTCAGCCAAATCACGATGTAAGGCCAACCAGAGTACTTTGACTTCTGGTGAGAGCTCTGGTGCAGCACTTAAATAATCATCATAACCAAAGCCCATGCGCCCTTTACTCATAATCAGCCAAGGGTGACCGCGTAGCATGCCTTCAACTTTATAGTGCGGTTCGGTCAGCACTGCTGTGCTTGGTAAACGCGCTTCATTAAACAGGTGCGCTTCTGCCAACCAAGTATTATTCATTTCCTTAATCAAATACGCTTTGGTGAATGGCTTTACATTGGAACTGTCAGCCATTGCAACAATAAACTCATGTAAATTCCAAGCAGGCTGATCATTCTGCTGACCCTTGCTTACATCACGTACCGAGCCGTCCTGAATATTCCAGTGCCCTAACAAATATTGATGACCTTGAAACTCATACTGACGATTGTCTAGCTCTAACTGATAACGTCCTGCTGATATGGCTTTCACTTCAATAATTTCTTCATATAGAAACTCTGCAATCGCCATTTCAATGAGACGCTGCCCAGCGGCACGCCATTGCTGCTGATTAATTTTTAAAGTTGCAAAGTTCATATCAATTTCTCATAAGTTGAATTTACAGAAGTGTTTTGTGCCCGTGTATTTGCACAGCGACTATTTGAATGTGCCGTAATCGTGCTCTGTTCTGTTTTCTTTAAAATAGAGTGGTTTTGGCTCACAGCTCTTTCAGAAACACCATCGACTGAAAGTGCTTGGTCATCAGCCATTTGAATCTTGGGATTTTGAGTGATTTCAAAATGCTGGAAGGTTTGCGCCTGCTGAGCAAGTTCATAAAGTGGCTCACGAAGCAATTGATTGATAATTGTCGCTGCACGATAAGCACCCAGCCCTAAGTCTGGTGTACCGACACCATGGCTATGCATTTCCTGATTTTGAACAAAAATATGGCCATTCAGATGATGTAAAACGCGATAGTCTGCTGTGATTTGCCAACGCTGTTTATGATCAAACTCAATATAAGGTTTCAGCAACTGCATAAAGTCAAAGTCAGGCGTAACGTAGCCTGTTGCAGCAACCAGGAAATCACAATCTAAGTGGAAAGCCTGTGCCGTGGCACGATGTTGGAAATGCAGTCGAATTTTTTGCGTATCTAATACTTCTGCATCTTTCAAATCACATTGGCTATGTAAATGTGTCTGCAAACTTTGACCCGCAATGCTACGGTGATACAATTTTTGATAGATTTCACGGATAGTCTTTGCACTGATTCCCTTATACAACAAAGACTGCTGCTGCAATTGCTGTTCTTTCTTCTCAGTGGATAAAGTATAAAAATGCTGTGCATAATCTGGGCTAAAATGTTCCAGTCCTAATGGCGCATATTCCATTGGGAAGAAGCCCTGAGAACGCGTAAACCAGTGTAGGTCGAACTGATGATTGACTGTATCTTGCTGCTCATCAAACAGATCAATAAAGACTTCGGCAGCAGATTGCCCTGAACCAAGTACCACCACATCGCCGTGTATATCTGTATCGACATGTGTCATATACTGCGCTGAATGCAGACATTTTTGTGGTTGCAGTTGCTGTACTTTGCTCAAACATTCAGGCAGGTAAGGTACATTCCCACTACCGATGACCAGATGACGGCATAAATAACTGTGCTGAACACCCTCCGATTCCACCACAACTTTAAAGCCAATGGTTTGAGGTTCAATCTTCAAAACACGAGATTGGTATTCGATACAATCCAGTTGCTCTGCAACCCATTGGCAGTAATGGTTATACTCACAACGTGGAATATGCGGCTGTTCTAAAAAGTAAAATTTATATAAACGTTGCTGATGACGCAGATAATTCAAAAAGCTAAAAGGGCTGGTTGGATCAACCATTGACACCAGATCGGCCATAAACGGCACTTGCAATACCGTGTTGGGTAACTGCATTCCTGCATGCCAGTCAAACTGAGCTTTCTGCTCGAAAATTGCATAGTTCAGTGTACTTTTATTATGCAGCAGGCTAGCCAGACTCAGATTAAATGGCCCTAGACCAATTCCAATAAAATCAAGCATAACTGACATCCTTCTGTGAAATACGCAGCGGATTTGGCAGTTGTACATAGACAGATTGATTTTCAACTGGTGCGATGAGCTCATCTAGCTCATGCAAACGTGTCAGCAAATTACCTTTATAAGGCAGTGTTGAATTAAACAATAATCCCTGCAACAAGGTACTGTCTGGATATTGCTGCAATTGCTCCTGCAAGAAACTTGTTAAATGTTCGAGCAATTCATCTTCAGTAATATAGCCTGTTGCGCCAATGGCATTGATAATGCCAAACAAGGTATTACCAAAGAAATAATAACTAAAACGTTCATCGACAAAATCTTTAGGGCCTACGGCAAATGCTTTTTCTTTCAGTTCAGGCATTGCTTGCAGAATTTCGGTTGCAAACTCTTCAATATAATAAAAACCTTGGTTATCACGTAACCATAAGGTTTTAGGGAAATGATTCTCTAACTCCAACAGCACATTCTGCTGATGTGACTCAAAAGCCATGCCATAACGATGGTATAGATACATCAACGGTTGCAAACTGACTTCAAGGAAGCGGTTAAACCAATCCAGAGCAATTTCTGAAAAATCGGTTTCATGATGTGCTTTTGCAATTTTTGCGAATAAGGCATTAAAACGATTTAAAGGCTTATCTGGATGATCCTGACATAAGGATGCAATACATGTGACTTGCTGTTGAGGATGGAATGGCTGATCGCGGAAAATACAGATACTTTCATTCACCACTTCATCATCAATTCTCAAAGCAATCCATGCTGGATCATTCACTGCTTTTAAGCTTGGGCATTGCTTTAAAATATTCTGACCAAACTCACTGTGCCATAGACGGTGGGTTAACTCACCACGGTGGCATTCTTTGGCTAAGTTCACCCGAATCGAGTTGGTAATCATCACCGAAAGTGATGGTTTTACCATCCACGGCGCATTAAAACTCGCCAGTGTACGGATTGAAGTGGTTGGAGAAAATTGCCAGCCTCGTAAGCCTACATCAATTAACTGCCCCGTTTGTTTCAAACGTTCAAACCAAGGCTTACTTTGTAAATAGCGGGCTTGCCAAGGATGTAATGGGAGTAATTTATATTCGGTGTGGGTCTTGAGTAGATTGAGATCATTTTCAGACAAATACCACTGTAACGCTGTTTTTAATTGAGCTGAAATACTTTCATCCGTAGCGCTACCTTCTGAAATATAGTCTTGATGAACCAGCCAATAATGTAGTTGTGTCTTGCCTTTGTGTTCAGGTGAGAACTTTAACCAGTCTTCATGCACAAAACCTGTTCTACTTTTTGGCGCTGGGTGCATACTATGCCCCAGAATAAGCGCCTGCTCAGTTTCAATGAAACTCTGACCTGCTTTAACCAAATCATCAAAATCGGTCTCACGTTGTACTAAAAACTGTTGCAGTGCATCACGACTTTGAATCCACTTCTCTACTAAAGATGCAGCATCTAATGGAATAGACGATTCGAAAACCAGTTCTTCAAGCAATAACCCGACGATTGCAATAGGACTAAATGTCTTGATTTGCCCATGAATAATAACTTGTGGAACATCCGCTATACGGTGCCGCCCGACTCGGCTGACATAAGATAAAGGAAAATTACATTGTGCTTGAATAGAATGTATTGGGATTGATAACAGCGTCAAACCTTGGCTAAACGCTTGTTGTTGCGGACTTTGCTGATTTTTATTAAGCAAGTGACCTTTGCCAGTTTCTTGCGTATATGCGTTGACGAAGTGTTGTATCGCCAACCGATTGGCAAGTGATTGCATCTGTCGGTATCCTCTTATAAAGAGAGAGTTAATTTTTTTTCGAAAGTTTTGAGCTCTAAACAAACCTTATTACAATGTTATTCACCACCGTAAATAAGGTTTAATTAATGATAATAATTATCATTAATAATAGCAATTACAAAAATTACTTAGCATTTTGCACTTAATAATTTGTTTTTTATGGTGAAAAATTAATTTAGATCAAGAAAAATACAAAAGATAATAATTCTCATTATCAATTATTTTAATTATAATTCATTCTTTTATTGTTTTTATAAATCAAATAAAAAGGGCTTTATGTTTTAAAGCCCTTTTTTAAAAATATTAACAATCTAAAACATCTGAAAACGTAGCTTCCAGTAACTTAGCTAGATCAATTGGGTTAAGACCAATGTCCAATCCCCTTTTTCCACCACTTACATAAATCTTGTTTAATGATTTCGCTGTTTCATCAATTACGGTTTTGAGTCGTTTTTTCTGCCCTAGAGGACTAATTCCACCTACCAAATAACCAGTTAAACGTTCAGCATCTTTTGGATTGGCCATTTGTAACTTCTTACACCCTACTGCTGATGCAACTTTTTTTAAATTTAATTGATAATTCACTGGCAAAACGGCGATGAAATAATTTTTTTCATCGGTGACCATTAACGTTTTGAATACTTCATCTACATTTAGATTGAGTTTTTCTGCGGCTTCTAAGCCAAAACTTTTTGCATTTACATCATGTTCATATTCATGAATTGTGAATGCTATTTTATTTTTTTCTAATAACTTACAAGCTGGAGTCATTTCTTTTCAGTTCTTTGTTTTAGCGATTAAAGTAGTATAAGTGTAGCATTTAAAAATTAAGGATTAAATTTACTTAGGCTATTTTGAGATAAATCTATTCTTGATAAACACTCAATGAACCTCATATATTTGCTAACAGTAAACAGATTGAGCTCAAGCAACGATGAGTTATAAACATAATAATTTGATGGCAATGCGTCAGAATTATTGGGATGATGAGTCATCTCCTACTGTGCAAGAAGAGAAAATTTTTCTTCGGAATACTTTGATTGAAGAAGGTATTTTTAAAGATGCGACTTTAGACGACACCAAGTATTTTTTCTTTACATTACCCAGTATCATTATTGTGAAAGCTCATGCTTTAGGCTTTCATCATAGTTATGTAAAGCGTATGTTGATTGCTCATATTCATACTAATCGTGCAGCTTTAATGAGAAAATCGACTCTAAAAATTCAGTTTAGGATTTAGGACATCTGTATAGTAAAGCCAAATTTGAAAGTTAAATTTCACTTAGGCTATTCTGATTTATTGACCTAATTCACAAATTTAGACTGATAATTCAAGAGATTGAACTATTTTAATACGTTCAAAAGCTGTAATATCCGCTACAATTTAAGTCTCGGCTTTCAACCCTCCGATTTCAGCATAGGATTTTTCTTTCATGTCAGATCAGAACGATAAGCTTAAGAATCTAAAAACCTCCTCTGTAGATCGTCGCTTATCTATTGCAAAAGCCTCTTTACTCGCTGGAACACGTTGGGCGACTGCTAGCGCTACTTCAATTTTTTCTAGTGAAGAAGAAAAAGAGAAAAAGCGTAAAAAAGCCATGGCTGAACAAGCTCATTATTTAGTTTCTGAAATAGGAAAACTAAAAGGATCAATCGTAAAGATTGGTCAAATGATGGCTTTATACGGCGAACATTTCTTACCTGAAGAAATTACACAAGCATTAAATACATTGAACAATCAAACTGTCGCACTTGCTTGGCCTGCAATCAAAGCTCATTTGCAAGAACAGTTAGGTTCAAAATTAGATGAACTCACGATTGATCATGAACCAATCGGTACAGCTTCACTTGCCCAAGTTCATCGTGCGACACGTAAATCAGATGGTTTAGAACTGGTTCTTAAAATTCAATACCCTGGTGTGGCGGAAGCAATTGATTCTGACATGAATCTATTTAAGAACATGCTTAAACTCACACGTATGGTGCCACAAACTCGTGAATTTGATCAGTGGTTTGATGAAGTTCGTGAAATGATGCATCGAGAAGTCGACTATGGCATCGAAGCCGCAACGACACGTCGATTTGCTGATCGTTTAAAGAATGATCCACGCTATGTGGTACCAGAAATCGTAAATGAATTTTGCTCTGATAAAGTGTTGTGCATGACCTTCGAGCGCGGTGTACCAATTAATAGTCCAGTAATGCTTTCCCTCCCCCAAGAACGTCGTAACCAATTAGGCGAAGCTTCTTTGGAAATTGCAGTACGTGAATTATTTGAATGGGGTGAAATGCAAACTGATCCGAACTTTGGTAATTACCTTGTTCGTTTGGGCAACGGCGATGATGTAAAGGATAAAATCGTTTTACTTGATTTCGGGGCGATTCGTCAATTTGATGATAACTTACTTGCTGTAGCACGAAATCTCATTCATGCAGGTTACGACCATGATAAAACTGCAATGGTGAAAGCCATGACTGGTTATGAGTTTTTTGATGGAATGCCAGAAAGTATAAAACCAGGTATGGCAGACGTGTTCTTGATTGCGACAGAGGCTTTTAGTTGCCCAAGTAATAATCCGAATATGCCAGCTGGTGTAATGGATGACCAAGACCGCTACGATTGGAAAAAAAGTCAACTCCATAGTCGTGTAATGCAACAAGCAGCACAATCAATGGCATCACGTTATTTCTCTGTTCCACCAAAAGAATTTATGTTTATTAGCCGTAAGTTTATTGGTGCATATACGTTTATGACCGTGATAGAAGCAAAGACAAATGTACGAAAAATGATTCGTCAGTTTGCATAAGCGCTATAGCTAAAGTCATTTTGACCAATCTGATTTGTCAGTTTGGTCAATTTTTTTAAAATTTATTTTTCTGATATTTTTTTTATTCATTTAAAAACAATAATATAAAATCCATATACGAATCATTTTACCCTTTATCTTTCTTAATTTAGCACGTCAAACAAGACATAGTTTTTTTGACTAGAGCATGTCAGCATAATTTTACAACCATCCTCTAGGATAAAATCATGTCGAATATGATGAATAAAGCTCAAGGCTTTGGGCTATCTTTGATCACTAAAATCGCAGGAAGCGAAGTATTAGATCAACTCAAATTAAGAAAATTTGTAGAGAAATCATTATATCAAGGATCAAAAACAGGTTTTAAAGTACTGAATAAAACACAAAAAGCTTTTAAACCACAAGCAATTGATAAGCAACGCCTCCCGAATCAAGTTAATAAAAATTTGTTTGATCTCAGCCTTACTGAAGAACAGCAAATGACTGTCGATGCAATGTCTCAATTCGCTGAAGAAGTTTTATATGCTTTAGCGCATGAGGCTGATCATCAAGCAGAATTCCCAGAACAACTTTGGCAACATTTGGTCGACTTAGGTTTGAACTACTATGCTTTACCTGAAGCATTGGGTGGTGTTGCCGCTGAACAAAATATTGTGAGTAATATACTAATCGCAGAAAGTTTAGCTAAAGGTGATTTCAGTTTAACAGCAGGTCTGCTCAGCACATTTAGCGTTATTAATGCAATTACACGTTGGGGTTCAACACAAGTTCAATCGATGTATTTGCCTGTGTTTGCTGAAGATACTGACGTTACCGCAACATTTGCATTTCAAGAAGCGACTCCTGCATTTAATCCATATCAGTTAAAAACAACTGCAACTGAAGCAAACGGTCAATTCTACATTACAGGTGAAAAAACCTTAGCTATTTTAGGTGATACTGCGGATGTATTCCTTGTAAGTGCCAAGTTTAACGGTCAACCTGATATTTTTGTTGTGCAGTCAAATGAAACGATTGCAATCAAAGCTAATCCAGCAATGGGATTAAAAGCAACTGAAACAGCAACACTTCAATTCAATCAAACACCAGCTTTACGCTTAGGCGATGCTGATTTTGATTACACTGCATTTGTCGACCTTGGAAACTTAATGTGGTGCGCCATGGCGATTGGTACAGGAGAAGCAATCAAAGCTTACTGTATTAAATATGCCAATGAACGTACTGCTTTTGGCGAACCAATTTCTCATCGTCAAAGTGTTGCTTTCATGATTGCCGATATGGCCATTGAAATTGATGCTATGCGTATGTTGGTTTTAAATGCGGCAAGTTTGGCTGAAGCTGGTAAACCTTTCCATCGCGAAGCCTATCTTGCTCGATTACTTTGTGCCGAAAAATCAATGAAAATCGGTACAGATGGCGTTCAAATCTTAGGTGGTCATGGTTTTACTAAAGAGCATCCTGTAGAGCGTTGGTATCGTGATCTACGCGCAACCGCTATCTTACATTCTGGCTTACATGCTTAATTTTGGAGAATAAGAATGAACTTACAAAATCCGAAAAAATTTAAAATGTTGGTTGATCAGGCGCATGAAACAGCATTGAATGTATTACGCCCTATTTCACGGAAATATGACAAAGCAGAACATGCATATCCAAAAGAATTAGATATGCTCGCTGCGCTATTAGATGGCATGAATGAAAGTGGCGAAGGTGTCGGTGCAGCCAATGCGAGTAAACGAGGTACAGCGAACCCAGATGCCATTGTGAATGGTGGTAATATGTCGGCTGCACTCGGGATTATTGAAATGTGTTATGGTGATACAGGCTTACTACTCAGTATGCCACGTCAAGGCTTAGGCAACTCTGCCATTGCAGCAGTTGCGAATGATGAACAACTTGAACGTTTCAAAGGAACTTGGGCTGCTATGGCGATTACTGAACCTGGTTGTGGTTCAGACTCAGCGGCTATTCGTACAACAGCAACCAAAGATGGTGATGATTACATCTTAAATGGTGAAAAAATCTTTGTCACTTCTGGTGATCGTGCAGACTCAGTTGTGGTTTGGGCAACCTTAGATAAAAAGCTTGGTCGTGCAGCAATCAAATCTTTCGTGGTGCCAAAAGGTACGGCTGGCATGAAAGTCGAGCGTCTTGAACATAAACTTGGAATCAAAGCTTCTGACACAGCCGTGATTAGTTTTATTGACTGTCGTGTACCTGCTGCAAATTTATTGGGTAATCCAGAAATTGATGTTGCTAAAGGTTTTGCTGGTGTTATGGAAACTTTTGATAACACTCGTCCACTTGTTGCAGCCATGGCAATCGGCTGTGCAAAGGCATCTTTAGAACGTATTAAAGAAATTTTTAAAGATCAGCTTGATCCAGACTACAAAACGCCTTATTTGCAAACCTCGAATTTAGCTGCTCAAATCTATCGTATGGAAGCTGAGTGGGAAGCTGCTCGCCTACTTATGATTAAAGCAACATGGATGGCTGACAATAAAAAGCCCAACTCTAAAGAAGCTTCCATTGCTAAAGCAAAAGCTGGGCGCGTAGGTAATGAAATTACTCTCAAATGCGTTGAATTAGCTGCAAGCGTTGGCTATGGTGAAGATGAGTTATTAGAGAAATGGGCACGTGACTCAAAAATCCTTGATATTTTTGAAGGTACACAACAGATTCAACAGCTGATTATTGCTCGTCGTGAACTGGGTAAATCTTCGAGTGAATTGAAATAAATACCCATTTAAACAAAAAATTTAAAAAGGACGTTATTTACGTCCTTTTTATTTTCATATAGCGCGCTATCGCATCGTCACAAACTCTTCTGCTGAGGTAGGATGAATTGCAACAGTATTATCAAAGTCTTTTTTCGTCGCTCCCATTTTTAAAGCAACAGCAAAACCCTGAAGAATTTCATCCATTCCAAAACCGATACCGTGGATACCGACAATTTTTTCATTTTCACCCACACAGACTAGCTTCATTTTGGTTGGCTGACGATGTTGCGTAATGGCGCTATACATCGCAGTAAATGATGAATTATAAACTTTCACAGCTGGCTGACCATATTTCTCAATCGCTTCTTGCTCAGTTATCCCTACTGTTCCAATCGGAGGATGGCTGAAAACAACCGTTGGAATATTATCGTAATCTAAATGCTCATCTGGCTTATGATTGAATAATCGCTCAGACAATTTACGACCCGCTGCAACTGCGACAGGTGTAAGCTCCATTTTCCCTGTAATATCTCCCACCGCATAAATGCCTGTTTGGGATGTATTCTGGAATTTATCGACTTGAATATATCCTCGATCATCGAGCTGTATATTGGCTTTTTCTAAATTCAAGCTCGCCGTATTTGGCTCACGGCCTGTTGCCCAAATTAAGCAGTCGACAGTATGACTTTCACCATTTTCTAAATGAAGCACTACAGAGCCATCGGCATTCTTGGTGATTTTTTTAGGAACAGCTTGTGTATGTATAGTAATTCCATCTGTTTGCATCACTTCAACCAAAGTTTCACTCAAGAAAGAATCAAAACGTCGAACAGGTAGATCTTTACGAATAAATAATCCAACTTGTGAACCTAAAGAATTGAGTACCCCTGCCAACTCAACTGCAATATAACCCGAACCAATCACGGCAGTAGTTTTAGGTAAAGCCGTTAGTTCAAAGAAACCATTCGAATCCATGCCATATTCAACACCATCAATATCAGGCAATGATGGCTGTGTCCCCGTTGCAATCAGAATATGATCTGCTGTGAATTTCTCACCGTTGACTTCGATAGTATTTTTATCAATAAAATGAGCCGCACCATGAATAAGATCAATCTTATTATTACTTAGGCTATTTTGATAGGACTGATGAATACGATTGATATAAGCCTGTCTATTGTTAATTAAAGTCTGCCAATCGAAAGATTCAACTTTACTGTTAAAGCCATAATCAGGACCATATTTTTGAATTGATTCAGCAATATGTGCTGCATACCACATGACTTTTTTAGGCACACAGCCGACATTGACGCAGGTGCCACCTATTTCAGCTTTCTCAATGAGAGCACATTTTTTTCCATACATTGCAGCACGATTGACTGATGCAATTCCACCACTACCACCACCAATCGCAATATAATCATAATGTTTTGTCATTACTGCCTCATAGAACCAATTACAAAATTATTTTATAGGTATTAGATATACAGCAACGAAGTTCTGAATCCTTATTTTGTTAAAGTTTTAATACAAGAAAATAAAAAAGCACTGAGGATAAATCATCAGTGCTCTACTTTTGGGAAAGTTTTAAGTTATTCGGCTGCCACGGCTTCAACTGAAGTTTCAACTAAAGATTGATCCATTACACCAAATTTCTTAAATAGTTTTGCACGACGTTTTGGATAGATATTGGCTTTATTCAAATCACCTTTGTAGTGATCAAATACACGCTTATCCATCATTTTTGACCATAGTGGTGGAATTAATGCTGGTAATAACATTGTTGCATAACCACTAGGTAGTTCTGGTGCTTCATCAAAATGGCGCAGTGCTTGGAATGGACGTGTTGGATAAGCATGATGATCTGAATGACGCTGTAATTGATACAAGAACAAGTTGGTCACAATATTGTTATTGTTCCAGCTATGCTCTGGCATCGTACGTTCATATTTACCATTTTTATCTTTTTGACGTTTTAAACCATAATGTTCAATATAATTAATGATTTCAAACAAGCTAATACCGTAAAAAGCTTGAGTTGCTAAATAAGGAATTACACCTTTACCAAATAATCCAATCATTGAACCATGAAAAGCAGCACTCATTCCCCAGCCTTGCAATAATTCATTTTCAGTTGACCAGAATTCTTTACCTTTACGTTTCAAACGATTAGTTTCAATTTCAATAGCAGATTTGAAAGAACCAATTACTGTACGTGGCCAGAACTCATAGAATGTTTCACCCATTTGTGAAGATGCTGGATCTTCAGGTGTCGCAGCGCGTTTATGGTGTCCATACGGATGTTCTACACGGAAGTGATTATATCCTGTTGGTACAAGAGCAAGATGAGAAAGAATATGATCTATACGATCATGTTTATGGCTAAGCTCATGTGCAGTATTGATTGCGATACCATTGATCGCACCCATTGAAATACCCAATAAGATTTTATCGATAAACGAAGTTTCTTTACGGCTAGATAAATAACATGCGTAAAAATTAGCTGCATATTGTAATGGAAGAAAGCTTTTGACTAAGCGTGAATAATACGGATCTTTTTCAAGTAGTTTAATATCTTCATCCGTTGGGTTATTTGCATCTTTTCCAATCAATGTGTCAATTGCTGGAATAACGATGTGCAAAACAATTGGCCCACCTAATGCAAAGATTTTTTTCAATGGACGAGGCGCAAATTGATAACCTGCTAAAATACCAATGCCAATTGCAGGTAAAGCTGGGCTAATTGCCCATAAATAACGTTTACGATCCAATTCAGTTTTCGATTTTGGAATGCTTACTGGCGTAAGTTCTTGCTCAACATTTACTGGTGCATTCATCATCTTATCCATGTCTTTGTATATATATGTATATTTTGATGAATTATGAGTTTCATGACAGTTGCAAGCGTCCAAAAAACCTATGTGAAAGTCTTTGGCATAATCTTCCATGTTTTTGTCCTAAAAACACATATTGAGTTATTGGGATAGCTCTCTATAATTTACAATGAATACATAATTTAAAAATCATATGGATGCTTTAAGTAAAATATTTGCTGATATTCATTTAAACCATACGGAATATATCTACTTGAAAACTCAAGGAGAATGGAGTTTTACGTGCCAAGATCAAACAGCACTTATCGTATACATTGTTTTAGTTGGTTCAGTTTTCATTCAAATTGATTCACAAAATAGTTTAACTGCTCATGCTGGTGAAATTGTCCTAATTCCTTCTGGAACAGCACATACGGGTGCAGATAACTCCATCACAAAGCTTGTGAACGCAGTCGATATTTCAAAATTGTTTGATGGGCATAAAGAAGATGCTATTGAATTCGGTACAGATTCGTCAGAGAAAAATCTTATTTTAAGTGTTCGTTGTCAGATTGACACCATCATGGCGCGTCCTTTTATTCAAGCGTTACCTTCAATCATTCATATTCAACACGGAGAAAATACAGCACCTGAATGGTTACAAATTGGTTTACACTTTTTAGCATTAGAGACACAAAATATTCAGGCAGGCAGAGATATTATTATTGATCATCTTGTAAATATTTTATTGATCAAATGTATCAGAGATCATATTCAACAGATCTCAAATCAACATGGATGGCTAAGTGCTTTAAATCACCCTGAGCTCAGCAATAGCCTTGCTGCAATTCATAACCATCCTGAAGATGCATGGACAGTTGAAACCCTTGCAGAACAATGCTGTATGTCACGTTCAAAATTTGCAAGTTTATTTCATGAGGTGATCGGAGAATCTCCCTTGGCTTATCTACAACAACATCGTATGCGCTTAGCGAGCCAATATTTACGTAAAAGTAATTATTCCATTCATCTGATTGCAAATAAAGTGGGCTATTCTTCTGAAACAGCCTTTAGCCAAGCATTCAAACGAACTTTTGAAGTATCACCCAAGCAATATCGACAACAATTTATCGAAGCAGAAAATTAGAAAATAAAAAAGACACCTCGGTGTCTTTTTTATTTTCTAAATTTTAACGGACAATACCACGTGTAGACTTTTCTAGTGAATCAATAAACAATTGTGCTTCAGGCGTCTTCGTCAGTATGTCGCTACGAATCTGCTCAATGGCTTGCTCAGTGGTTAAACCAGCCTTATAAATCAGCTTGTATGCCTCTCTTAAACCCTGAATCGTATCTCGAGTCCAACCTTTACGTCGCATGCCTTCAATATTCATACCGTAAGCATGTGCAGGATTACCAGATGCCATCACGTAAGCAGGAACATCCTTAAGAATTAAGGCCGCTCCACCAATCATGCTATATGAATCAATGCGGCAGAACTGATGAATACCTGCATTACCGCCTACAATAACATGATTACCTACATGAACATGACCTGCAACGCCCACATTATTGGCAAAAATATTGTGATCACCAATTACACAATCATGCGCAATATGGGTATTTACCATGAATAAGTTATGACTGCCAATTTTTGTTATTGCGTTATCCTGAACCGTACCTCTATGCAAAGTACAATGTTCACGAATAAAGTTATTATCCCCAATCTCTAGCCATGTCTCTTCACCTTGATACTTTAAATCTTGGCAAATTTCACCGACACTCGAAAACTGGAAAATATCATTATTTTTTCCAATTTTCGTAAAACCGCCAATTACCACGTGTGAACGTAATTTAGTCCCAGCATCAATCGTTACATTCGGACCAACAATACAATAAGGTCCAATTTGTACATCAGATGCAATTTCTGCAGATGGGTCAATAATTGCGGTTGGGTGAATTAGGTTTTGACTACTCATGTCTGCTCAATTTTTTGGTGGGAAATAATGATCTCTGCTGTTGCAGCGACAATACCGTCGACACTAGCCTTACAATTGTACTTGTAAATGCCACGTTTTTGCATCACTAGTTCTGATTTTAAGACAAGCTGGTCACCAGCAACAACTTGTTTCTTAAATCTTACTTTTTCTGCGCCAGCAAATAAGAACAATGATCCTTCTTTTGGCTTTTGATTTGTCAAAACAAAGCCTAATATTCCTGAGACCTGTGCAAGAGCTTCAATAATCAACACACCAGGCATAATCGGGTATGTCGGGAAATGCCCTTGCAAAAACTCTTCATTTATAGAGACATTTTTATAGCCGACAATACTATTCTCAGTTATTTCTGTAACTCTATCAACAAGTAAAAAAGGATAACGATGCGGTAAATATTCACGAATCGTAAGAATATCCATAGGTAATTCAGGCATTGTAAATGCTGGAGATGTAGACTCAGTCATAATAAATTATTTACGTAACTTAAAGGTTGATTCAAGGGACTCTAATTGAGCTTGCATATGATCAAGCCTTTTAGTGATTTGGGTCAATGGCACATCTGCTAATTGTCTAAGGCGTACAACAGTTCTTTTCCAGTGACTATTTTCAAACAGTCCAATTCCCGAAGAAAAGGTTCCCGCCTCAGAAATACTTTTTGTGACCATTGACATTCCAGTAAGCGTCACATTATTCGCAATATTTAAATGCCCTGCAACTGCACTGCCACCACCGATAATACAGTTTTTGCCAATTCGGACACTTCCAGCAATTGCCGTGTTTGCAGCGATGGCTGTATTTTGACCAATTTGAACATTGTGGGCAATTTGCACAAGGTTATCAATAATGACGCCATCTGTTAAAATTGTGTCATCTAATGCGCCACGATCAATACTACAATTTGAACCAATACGGACATCATTACCGATTCTTACTGAACCGAGTTGAGCAATACGGTGCCATTTTCCTTGATAAGGTGCAAAACCAAAACCTTCTGATCCAATCACCGTATTCGCATGAATACGAACCCGATCTTTTAACTGTGCACCACCAGTAATCGTGACATGCGCATCAATGAAACAATCATTACCAATTTCAACATCATCATCAATAAAAGCATGTGCTTGGATAATTGTATTATGTCCAATAACACAATGCTCACCAATGACAACATAGTGGCCTATATAAGCATTATCAGCCACAATCGCAGAAGGATGAATTTGAGCAGTACTTTCGATACCTCTTTGAGAAATTTTCTTCTCAAATAAATGTGTAAGAGTTGCAAAAGCGAGATAAGGATTTTCTACAACGATAAAATTTTGCTTCGATGATAATTGTTGTTTTAATGCAGTTGTCACAATATAAACACCTGCTTCGCTTGCTTCAGCTTGTGCTAAATATTTTTCACCATTTACAAAACAAATGTGATGATTTTGTGCCTGTTCCAAACTAGACAAATTAGAAATTTTAAAATCTTTATCACCAAAAAGCTCACCTTTTACAAGATGAGCTATTTCTTCTAAACGATAAGTACGTCTATTCATTGATTATTTCAGTGCGTTAACCTTTTGGATCATTTTATCAGTTAAATCATACTGAGCGTCAGAGGCAATTGTTGAATTTTTATTCAAAATAAGATCTAAATTATTTTCTTTTCTTAATTGCTCAGCTGCTTGCTTCACTTTGCCTTCAAATGCAGTGTTCATTGACTGTAATGTAGACTGTACTTTTGTCTGTAGGCCCTGTTGAGTTGTATTGAACTCATTTAACTTAGCTTGATACAGTGCAGTCATTTTTTGAATATCAGCTTGATTCATTTTAGGACCATCGGTTTGCGCTTTTTGCTGCATAGTTTCCAATTCTTTACCTAATTGTTCTAATCGCGTCGATGTTGGTTTAACTGATTGGCCAAGAGCAGCATTTTGTTGTTTAAGATATGTGCTACTTTCAACTACGCGAGCTAGATCAACAACACCTATACCAGCAGCATTCGTCATAGCAGAAACCGTTAAACCTAAGCCTAACATCAACATCGTTAATTTTTTCATTATTTCGTCCTTTTATATTTTAAGAGCTTAAGGGCCGTACTTAGAAAGTACGACCAATTTCGAATTGAATAGATTTGGTATTATCGCCATTCTTATCATTAAGCGGATAAGCATAACTTAATGATAATGGGCCAATCATCGTAATCCATGTAAAACCTGCACCAACGCTATAACGCATATTGCCAAAATCGAACTTGTAGTTATCATTACAATATTGTTTGATATCAACAGTATTACCACCTACCAGAATATTACCACTTGGTACATTACATTGTGTATCAAATACTTGAGCACCCTCTGCAAAAAGCACAGGTCGAACTTGACGTGTCCAATCACCCTTAAATGGTAAAGGTAATGCTAACTCTGTTCCAAATTGAACTAAGGCATTCCCCCCAACTTCTTCTGGGCTAGGGTCATTTTTACCAGTTGCTTGGAAAATTACACTTGGGTATTTAGGTCCGAGTGAGCTATTGTCATAACCACGAACAGATCCATAACCACCCGCATAGAAGTTTTTATAGAATGGTAGGTCATTACCATAACCTAATTTACCATAGCCTCTAAGTACAAATCCCATAGGTAATGATTTGAATGCTTGAGCATCATAAGTCATTTTCTGATAATCAACATCACTACCAGGAAGTCCTACTTCTAGCCCCACACGATGAGACATACCTGAAGTTGGGAAAAGTGGTCTATTTAAAGTATTATATGACCAACCCAAATTCAAAGTATAAGTTAGGAAACTACCCTCGAAAGCACTATTATAAGTAATCTCACCACCCGGTTTACATTTACCTGTATAGTTACCATCTAAATCTTTATCTAATTGGTCTTCAGGACAATAAGTGTTCTGTGCCGTTGCTTTACCACCATTTGCTAGCAAGTAATCACGAATATAAGTAGATACATTCGGACCTGTTCTCACTTTAGTTTGATCTATACCTAAAGAAGCACTAATACTCTGATTTTCATCAATTGGGTAGCCGAAACTTAAACTACCACCGACACTATCAGTAACATAGTTATTAACGTTATAGTTCTCACTTAACTTCGTTTTTCTATAGTAGACATTGTAACCACGACTTACACCATCAATGGTAAAGTATGGGTCTGTCACACTTAGGTTGTAATAATCTTGTGTTTCTGAGCGGGATAAATCAATCGCAACACGATTTCCAGTACCCATAAAATTGGTTTGACTTAGACCTGCCTGGAAAGTAATACCACCATTTTGAGAATAACCGACCGCAAGTGTAGTTGTACCAGAGTGTTGCTCTTCGACATTAATATTTAAATCAACTTGGTCTGGAGAATTAGGGACACGAACAGGCTTTACATCAACAGTTTTAAAGAAACCTGTGCGTTCTAAACGCACTTTTGATAAATCAATTTTTTCATTACTTGCTAAAGCACCTTCCATTTGGCGCATTTCACGACGTAATACTTCATCAGCTGTTTTACTATTTCCAGTAAAGTTAATACGGCGAACAGTGACTTGCTGACCAGGATTAATATAATAATTTAGATTTACAATGCCTGTTTGATTATTAATTTCAGGCACAACATTCACTTCTGCATAGTAATAACCTGCATTACCATATTTGCGAAGTAGCAACTGCTTAACAGCATTTACTTTTTCTTGTGAATAAGTTTCACCATCTTTATATAATTTTAGTGCTTTTAATTCTTCAGGTTTATAGAGTGCATCGCCTAAGAATTTGGTTTCACCAAACTTAAACTGACTGCCTTCATCAACTGAGACCTCAATAAAAATGTGTTTTTTATCTTCACTGATGTTGAGTTGTGAATTGATAATATTAAAGTTGATATAACCTTTATTCAGATATAGAGCTCGTAACGCTTCTAAGCTTGCTGCCATTTTTTCACGTGCATAGCGATCATTACGTGTAACAATAGAAGCCCAACCGCTTTCTTTAACTGCAAAAGCTTGCTTAATATCACTATCATTAAATACAGTATTACCAATGATATTAATATCAAATACTTTTGCAGCAGTACCTTCATTAAAATTAAGCTTGAGTTCTACACGGTTATTTGGTCTAGCAACAGTATCAATCGTTACATCTGCATCATAACGACCTTGCTGAGTATATTGCTGTTCAAGCTCAGTCTCAATAATCTGTAATGCAGATTTCTTGAAAACTTCGCCTTCAGCAATACCCATCTTTTTTAAGCCTTGTTCTAAGGCTTCTTTAGGGATAAGTTTATTACCTTTGAATTCCAATTTTGAAATGATTGGACGCTCTACAACTTTAAACACTAATACGTCTTTTTCTTTATAGGCTTTAATGTCATCAAATAGACCTGAAGCATATAAACTACGGATCGCCTCAGCAATCATTGGATCACTTACTCTATCGCCACTATTTATTGGTAACATAGAATAGATACTTGCAGGTGTTAAACGCACGAGGCCATCAATTCGTATATCTTGTGCAAGAAACTCATCTGCTGCGTATGCTTGTTGTACCACTGCCATCGCACTAACCAGTGCCAAAGGCATTAATAAATGTGTGTGACGCATGCCCATATATTTTCCAGTAAGTTAAATTCCGTTTGCGTTTTTTATAAACGCATGAAGTCGTTAAATAAAGCCAAAAGCATCATGCTACCGAGCAGTACCATACCAACTTTTAGACCAAACATCTGTATTTGTTCAGAAACAGGTTTACCACGTATTGCTTCAATAAAGTAATAAACTAAATGACCGCCATCAAGCATCGGAATTGGTAATAAATTTAAAATTCCTAAACTAACACTCATCAATGCCATAAAAGAAATAAAGGTTTGCCATCCCATTTCAGCACTCTGTCCTGCAACTTTAGCAATCGTAATAGGACCTGATAAGTTATCCAATCCAATTAGTCCACGTACCATTTTAGTAATCGAACTAAAAATCATACCTGACAATTGTGTTGTTTTTTCAACAGCAACCCCGAAAGCTTCTACAGGTGAATACTGAATGGTTTGTTTATATTCATTCGGAATTGTGATCTTACCTGCATCACTTTTCACTCCGAGAACACCACTCATATTACCCATATTGTCACGTTGGCCTTGAGGCATCACTTGTAAATGAACCAGTTTGCCTTGACGTAGCACATCAATATTTAAGAGTTTTTCAGGTGAATTTTGTACAACATCAACGACATCAAACCAATCTTTCATTGCAACGTTATTAATCGCAACAATTTTGTCTCCGACTTTCATACCTTGACGTATAGCAGCGCCATCAGTACTCAGTTCTTTTACAATCGCTGGAATCACAGGACGATAAGGTAAAAACCCTAACTCATCCAAAGGCGATTGGTTCTGATCTTTTAGAAAATCTTTGATCGGTAAACTAAACTGTTTTTCAGTTCCAGTACGCTCAACAACAATTGAAACCTGACCTGTTTCTCCAACACGATTAACTAAAGCATAGTTTAGTTTTTCCCATGTTGGTGTCGTTTGACCATCAACCATTACTACTTTATCGCCAACATGTAAATTGACTTGAGCAGCAGGTGTATTCGGTACAATCTTACCAATACGTGTATTTAATTGTTCCTGGGCAGGTAAGAATAAAATCCAAAACAGTAAAACCGCAAAAATTAAATTAATCAAAGGCCCAGCAGCAACAATTGCGATACGTTTCCAAGGTGACTGACGATTAAATGCATAAGGTAAATCTTGCTCTGCAACATTACCTTCACGTTCATCAAGCATTTTAACGTAACCACCTAAAGGCAATGCTGAAAGCTGGTATTGTATACCTGATTTTTTCGATTGCCATTTAAGCAAAGTGGGTCCAAAGCCAATAGAATAGACTAAAACCTTAACGCCTAATTTACGTGCGACCCAATAATGACCAAACTCATGAATCGCAATCAGTGGGCCTAATAATAAAATCGCTGCAACAATCATAAATAGTGCGCTCATACGATTTACCCCCCTATACCCACGATGTACTTCTCTGCAATACCTCTTGCGATCATATCAGTCTGCAAAATGATGTCTATGCTTTCTGCTTTAGCATTTTGTACAGCGTTTAAAGTATGCTCGACCACTTGCGTAATTTCAGTAAATCGAATTTGTCCTTTTAAAAATGCAGCAACCGCAATTTCATTGGCAGCATTCAAAATTGTAGGAGCCAACCCACCCGCACGCATTGCTTGACGAGCTAAATTTAAAGCTGGGAACTTAATATTATCAGGAGCCTGAAAATTTAATTGAGCTGTTTCAAACAAATTTAAAGCAGGAACATCCGTCATTAAGCGTTGCGGCCATGCCAATGCGTGCGCAATTGGCGTACACATGTCTGGGTTACCCATTTGTGCCAAAGTTGATCCATCCACATATTGCACCATGGAATGAATAATACTTTGTGGATGAACAACAACTGTAACAAAATGTTCTGATATTGAAAACAAATGACACGCTTCTATCAATTCCAAACCTTTATTCATTAAAGTCGCTGAATCTACCGAAATTTTTTGTCCCATAGACCAATTTGGATGCTTACAAGCCTGTTGAGGCGTTACATCATGTAATTGTTCTAAAGAATGATTAAGAAATGGACCACCAGAAGCTGTTAATAAAACCTGAGACACACCAAGTTGTGGCTCACCTGTTCTATCAATCTGTAAATAATTGTGTGGTAATGACTGAAAGATCGCATTATGCTCTGAATCGACAGGAAGCAATAAAGCATTATGATCACGTGCTGCCTGCATCATGATGTCACCAGACATCACCAAGGCTTCCTTGTTTGCAAGTAACACACGTTTGCCTGCTTTGACTGCGGCAAGTGTTGGTAATAAGCCAGCAGCACCGACGATTGCAGCCATAACAATATCAACTGCATCATGTTCAGCAATCGCTATCAAACCCGCTTCATCTGTTAAAATTTCAATATTTTTTAGGTTTTCTTGATTTAAACGTTGCTCTAGTTCTAAAGCTTTTATTTTCGGAACAACCACTATTTTAGGGCTGTATTTTTTACATATTTCTACCAGTTCATCTAAACGACTATATGCAGAAACCGCATAAACAGAGTATTGGTCTGGGTGTCGTGCCAATACTTTTAAGGTACTTTGCCCAATAGAGCCCGTAACACCCAATATACAAACAGCCTGTGTCATTTATAGATCTACACCAATAAGTTTTACCAATACATACATACCAGTTGCAAAAATAGGCGCTGCAGCAAGAAGTGAATCAATTCGATCTAATACTCCACCATGCCCAGGAAGTACACGCCCTGAGTCTTTAATGCCTGCACGACGTTTGATCATTGACTCAAACAAGTCACCTAGTACTGATGCAAAAACGGTAATAATAGAAAGAATCAGGAATAAGATAAGCTGTATTACAGTTAAGTTTAAATAGAAATATTGTACAACCAACATAATCACAACTGTTGTTGCAATACCACCATACAATCCCTCAACCGATTTATTTGGGCTTACTGTAGGAGCAAGTTTTCTTTTACCAAATTTACGACCAACAAAATATGCACCACTATCTGCCCCCCAAACTAACAAGAACAAATACATCAGCCACCAAGGTGAGCTATGCCAAACTGCATAAAGCGCAGTCACTGCTGCAGAAATTAGAATAAAACCAATTGCATATAATGATACATTGTACCAATTATCTGATTCTGGAAAGCTTTTAACCCAGTAAATACTACCTAGCCACGTAAGAATAGATGCTGCCCATAGCAACAATGCAACATCATCAAAAAATAATGCGAGTGTTGAAACCGATGCTACACATATACCATATATCCAAGCCTTAGGTTTTGAAACAATAGCTTCTTTATGAGGCATAAGCTTAAACCACTCATAGCCTGCAACCCCAGCTGCTAAAATCATAAGCACAAACATTGGATAATGTGATTGCGTCGCAAACATGCAACTTAAAACAACAGCAACTAACACCAATGCGGTAATAATCCGCTCTAACATTATTAATTCTCTATTTTCGCTTGTTGAATCTGTTCTGTCGTCTTACCGAAACGTCGTTCACGTCCTGAAAAAACACGAAATGCGTAATCCAACTCTTCGACTGTAAACTCTGGCCATAAAGTTTCTGTAAAGTACAATTCAGCATATGCAGCTTGCCACAATAAGAAATTCGAAAGGCGATAATCCCCCCCTGTACGAATTAATAAATCCACAGCAGGCAGGTCATTTAGACTGACATATTTATCAAATAAATCAACATTTATATGATTTGTTTGAACTTTCCCAGCAAGAACATCCTGAGCAATACATTTTGCAGCATGGGCCATGTCCCACATACCACCATAGCTAATCGCAATAGTTAAGGTCATAGAATCAAAGGCTGCTGTTTTTTGTTCTGCATATTGCATCAAATCACTTAAATGATCTGAGAGACGTGATCGGTCACCAATGAAACGTAGAGCAATATTAAATTTTTCCATACGAGGAAGTTGCTCATGAATCGTATCTTCTAACAACTTCATGAGTAAATCGACTTCATACTGTGGTCGATTCCAGTTTTCACTTGAAAATGCAAAAACCGTTAATGCTTTTACGCCGACACTTTTACAATGCTCGACAATCGGATCCAAGACATTTTTGCCTTCACGATGCCCATCACCTTTTTGCATTTGCATCTTTTTGGCAAAGCGATTGTTGCCATCCATAATGATGGCAACATGCTGAGGAAGAAGTTGATCTTCTTGCAAGGTCATAAAATTAGACCTTCATTAGTTCAGCTTCTTTCGCAGCCAAGCGCTTTTCTACTTCAGCAACGAATTTATCCGTAATTTTCTGAATATCCTCTGATGCACGGCGATCATCATCTTCAGAAATTTCTTTTTCTTTCAACAATGCTTTGATATCACCTAATACATCACGACGAATGTTTCGAATTGCAACTTTTGCATTCTCAGCTTCAGTACGTGCAACTTTTTGCATATCACGACGTGTTTCTTCAGTCAATGCAGCCATTGGCACACGAATTGCGTCTGCTGTAATAGGGTTCAATCCTAAACCAGCTTCACGAATTGCTTTATCAATTGCTGAAACCATTGAACGCTCAAATGGTTGTACTAAGAGTGTACGTGAGTCCTCAAGTCCTACGTTTGCAACTTGGTTTAATGGAACATCAGAACCATAGTAAGGAACCATCACACCATTTAAAATAGATGGGTGCGCGCGTCCAGTACGAACTTTTGCAAAACCTTGCTCCAAAGAGTCAAGTGTTTTATTCATACGCAGTTCGCTATCTTTTTTGAGATCGTTAATCATATGATCTTCCTTACTTATTCATTAGGTATTACAAAATATTTAGACATTAGTATAAAGCGCTTTATGGCTCACGTACATTAATTCGTAACGTGAGTACCCTCTTTTTCACCCATAACAACAGAAAGTAAAGCACCCGATTTATTCATATCGAATACTTGTAATGGGACATTATGATCACGACATAAGCAAATTGCTGTAAGATCCATCACGCCAAGCTTTTCATCAAGCACTTGATCGAAAGTTAAATTGTCATATTTAACCGCATCATCATACTTACTAGGATCTTTATTATAAACACCATCAACTTTAGTTGCTTTTAAGATGAGGTTTGCTTCAATTTCAATACCACGTAAGCAAGCAGCTGTATCTGTTGTAAAGAATGGATTACCTGTACCCGCAACAAATACACAAACTTCGCCTTGGCTTAGGTGACGAATTGCATCACGACTTGAGTAAGATTCAACAACCGTGCCAATTGGAAGTGCTGACATTAAACGTGTTTTGATATTACGGCGCACTAATGCATCACGCATTGCCAAACCATTCATTACAGTTGCCAACATCCCCATTTGGTCACCTGTTACACGACCTACAAGACCATCTTTTTGTAGCTGACTACCACGGTATAAGTTACCACCACCAACAACAATACCAACCTGCACCCCCAAACCAACCAAATGTGCAATTGAAAGTGACATCTGATCTAACACTTGGGCATCAATACCCATATCTTTATTGCCTGCTAAAGCTTCACCAGAAAGCTTTAGCAAGATTCGTGCATAACGTGGATTTTTAGAAGCTGACATACCTTTACTCCAAACCGACTAATCTCAAAATTTCTTCAATTTAATTCAATATCAAGCTGATTTAATCTGAATCAACTTAGCAAATAAATCATATTCATCTGCATCCGTGATTTCGACTTCGAGTAAATCACCCGCTTTAATCACACTCTTATCAATATCTTCAACAAATACGTTGCCATCGATTTCTGGTGCATCTGCATATGAACGCGCAACAGCAACTGGAAATTCTTCTTCCAAGCTATCAACCAATACTGTCATCGTCTGACCAATACGCTTTTGTAGTTTGGCAGCAGAAATCGCTTGCTGAACTTCCATGAAACGCTCATAACGATCTTGCTTGATCTCTTCTGGCACATGATCAGGAAGATCATTTGCAGTCGCGCCCTCTACTGGCGAATAGGTAAAACAGCCCACGCGATCTAATTGAGCTTCTTTTAACCATTCTAATAGAATTTGGAAATCTTCTTCAGTTTCACCAGGGAAACCCACAACAAAAGTTGAGCGAATCACCAATTCAGGGCATTTTTCACGCCACAATTTCAGACGCTCTAATGTATTTTCGCTATGGGCTGGTCGCTTCATCAATTTTAAAATGCGCGGACTGGCATGCTGAAAAGGAATATCTAAATATGGCAGGATTTTTCCTTGTGCCATTAGGTCAATGACAGCATCGACATGTGGGTAAGGATAGACATAATGTAAACGCACCCAAATACCAAGCTGACCGAGTGCTTCACACATATCATAGAACTTAGTTTTTACAGGTTGACCATTCCAAAAGTCCAACTTGTATTTGGTATCGACACCATAAGCAGAAGTATCTTGAGAAATAACCAATACTTCTTTTACACCAGCACGTTTTAATGCTGCTGCTTCATCTAAAACACTACCCACAGGACGAGAAACTAGATCACCACGCATACTTGGGATAATGCAGAAAGTACAACGATGGTTACAGCCTTCTGATATTTTTAAATAAGCATAATGTTTTGGTGTTAGACGCACACCTTGTTCTGGGACTAGATCAATAAATGGGTTATGTTTTGGAGGAGCTGGTACATATTCATGTACAGCTTCCATTACATCTTGATAAGCTGCCGCCCCTGTAACTTTAAGTACATTTGGGTGCATTTGACGAATTTTATCTTCATCTTTACCTAAGCAACCTGTAACGATCACACGACCGTTCTCGCTCATGGCTTCGCCAATGGCATCTAAAGACTCTTGCACTGCAGATTCAATAAAACCACAGGTGTTAACAACAACCAAATCTGCACCGTCGTAATCTGATGCAACTTGATAACCTTCAGTCTTTAACTGAGTTAAAATTCGTTCAGAATCTACCAATGCCTTAGGACAACCTAAAGATACAAAACCGACTTTGGGGGTCTTCATGAATCTGCGCTCCACTTGAATCGGCGTATTGTATGACTTTTCTTTGCTGCCGCATAGCTACAAAGCCATCTCTTTGTGTAATGCACCAAAATACAACCAAAATTTTAAACAAACCCCAACAACGCACCATTTTAAAGCATGATAAAATATTGAAATAACTCAATCTATGTGAAAAATACAGCATAAACTCATTATTAATGAATTAAGTTATTGAAAATTAGCTAATACGAAGTTGGCTTGCATTTTGCATTAAATACATTTCAGAAGTTAATGGCTATTCATCTACATTGATATTTATTGCGCCATTTTAAAACAGGACGATTCACAAATGGATCAACATAACACTATCGACTATCGACTACTCGTAGATAATCTGACCACTGCCATATTATTGGTCGATAGTAACCTTAATATTTTTTATTTAAATTCGGCTTGTGAAGCATTATTCGATGTTAGTTTACTTCGCGCATCAGGCCAGCCTGTGCTCAATCTTCTTCATGCACATGACGATTCATTTAATACACATGAAGCCTTATTAAATACATTAGAAAGTGGACAACATTACACACGTCGCGAAGCCGTAATTAATGTGAACTTTAAACCAATTCATGTGGATTATACGGTCTCACAACTAAATGCAGGTAAAAGTTATCACCCACTTTTATTAATCGAACTCAATCCAATTGATCGGATGTTGAAAATTTCTAAAGAAGAAAATTTAGTACAACAACATCAAGTTGCACGCCAACTAGTCCGCGGCGTGGCACATGAAATTAAAAATCCTTTAGCGGGCATTCGTGGTGCAACACAATTACTTGCTCGCAGCTTAAATGATGAAAGCTATCGTGAGTTTACCGACATTATTATTAGTGAAGTCGATCGCTTAACCAATCTAGCAGATACCATGCTTGGTTCACGTCAATTACCAAGCTATGAGCTGGTTAATGTGCATGAACCTTTAGAGCGCGTTCGTTCACTTATTGTGAACCAAACGAAGAAAAAAATTAAGATTACCCGTGATTATGACCTGTCTTTACCTGATGTAATGGCTGACCGTGATCAACTGATTCAAGTTATGCTCAATATCAGCGTAAATGCTGTGCAAGCAATGACTGAAAATAAAGATTTTTTTGTTGATTCAGAACCAGAGCTGATTTTAAGAACGCGCATTCAACGCTTAGTCACAATTAACGGTGTTCTGAATCGCTCATCGATAAGAATTGATATCGAAGATAATGGACCAGGTGTTCCAGAAAGCATATTAGAGTCTGTATTTTACCCTCTTGTTACTGGACGAGCAAAAGGTACAGGACTTGGCCTCAGTATCGCGCAAAACATTATGCATCAACACAACGGAATGATCGAGTGTCAATCCGTTCCAGGAAAAACCATATTTAGCTTATATTTACCTTGGGAGTCAGACCGTGTCACGAAATAAAATTTGGGTAATTGATGATGATCGTGCCATGCGTTGGGTACTCGAAAAAACTTTTAAAGAAGAAGGTTTTGACGTCACCAACTTTGAAGAGGCACAAACAGCGCTCGAACGTTTGCATGATGCTGCACCCGATGTCATTTTGACAGATATTCGTATGCCTGGAATTGATGGCTTAACTTTCTTGTCTAAAGTTAAAAACACGCATCCAGATCTACCTGTCATCATCATGACAGCACATTCTGATTTAGAATCTGCTGTCTCAAGTTACCAAACTGGTGCATTTGAGTATTTACCGAAACCTTTTGATATTGATGAAGCACTAGCCTTGGTCAATCGTGCTATTTTACACATCAACAAATTGCAACAACAAGAAGCAACCAAAGCAACGACACCTCTACAATCAACCGAAATTATTGGTGAATCACCTGCAATGCAGGAAGTGTTTCGTGCCATTGGACGTCTATCTCAATCCCATATCACGGTTCTTATAAATGGTGAATCAGGTACTGGTAAAGAACTTGTCGCACATGCATTACACAAGCACTCACCTCGTCGCGCCAAACCATTTATTGCACTTAACATGGCCGCTATTCCAAAAGACTTAATTGAAACTGAGTTATTTGGGCATGAAAAAGGTGCATTTACAGGTGCAAATACTCAGCATCAAGGTCGATTTGAGCAAGCCAACGGCGGTACATTATTTCTTGATGAAATTGGTGATATGCCTTTTGAAACACAAACACGCTTACTACGCGTCCTTGCTGATGGCGAGTTCTACCGTGTTGGTGGACATATTCCAGTTAAAGTTGATGTCAGAATTGTAGCCGCAACTCACCAAGACTTAGAGAAGTTGGTGAATGAAGGTCGTTTCCGTGAGGACTTGTACCATCGCCTTAATGTGATTCGCATTCATATTCCGAAACTTGCTCATCGTAGTGAAGACATTCCTATGCTTGCGCAACATTTCTTGGCGCGTGCAGGTAAAGAATTAGGTGTTAGTCCTAAAATCTTACGTACAGAAACAACTGACTATATGCAGCAACTCCCTTGGCCAGGTAACGTTCGTCAATTAGAAAATACTTGTCGTTGGTTAACAGTGATGATTACTGGACGTGAAGTCTATCCAGAAGATCTACCTGCTGAGCTAAAACAAGTTGCTATACAGAAGTCGACGAATGATGCATCAGCTACAAGCCCAGCTTTAGTTGAAAGAATTGCTGTACATCATTGGGATGAACTACTAGCTCAATGGGCAATTCAAAAGTTAAAAAATGGTGAAATGAAAATTTTAGATATCGCTACGCCAATGTTTGAGCGCACCTTGATTAATGCAGCCTTACAACAAACACGTGGTCGCAAACGCCATGCAGCAGAGCTTTTAGGTTGGGGCCGTAACACGCTTACTCGCAAACTTAAAGAGCTTGGCATGGATTCAACAGACGATGATGAAGACGATGAAGTTCGTTCAGCATAAATCATAAATAATCCATAAAAGCGAGTAATGATCACATTACTCGCTTTTTTACATTGAGATGTTTAGATACATGATCCAATGCCATAGCCATACAATACATATGGTTTTTGCTATAATAAAATATTCCCTCAACGCTCATTGAATATAATGACTGATATTTGTTACCCAAGTTGCGAACAACCTCAAACTCGTCGTGGTCAAGAACGTCGCCTTGCCTTATTACTATGTGCAACCGATTTATTTCTTGAAAAAGGTTATGATGCAGTTTCCTTGGATGATATTGTCAATCATGCAGGTGGCTCAAAAGCTTCTATTTATAAATATTTTGGCAACAAAGAAGGTCTTTTTACTGCGATTTGTGATTATCGTCGTGAAGTGTTTTTTAAAGGTGTTTGTTTTCCATACACTTCGGAACAAAATAATTTAAGAACATACCTTGTACAAACATTACAACGCTTTTATCAACATATTATTCAACCTGAAAATATTGCCTTTATGCGCATGTTCACAGAGCAAACTCAAAAAGATATACAATTAGCGCACTATTTTTATGACCAATGTGCTTTAAATATACAGAATACGATTGCATTTGCTTTAGGTCAGGCACACGACCTCAATGAAATATACTGCCCTAGCCCACATTTCTCTGCCATGATGTATTTCGGAATTTTACGTGATGTGGAATGGCGACTTTTAATGGGTTTAGAAGTTTCAGCAAATGACGCTGAAATAACTGATTATATTAACTATTCAGTTGATTTATTCTTAAAAGCTCATCAAAAAGTCTAATTCTTTTGCATTTTTTAGGTGGTGTAGTATAGTAGTCAATTCCTTTTTTATCACCACCCATTAAATAACAATTAATTATTGTTTTTATTCAATAATTATTGTGGGAGTAACTATGGCGCTTCGGCATTTCCTGACTTTACGAGACCTTTCAACTTTAGAGTTGCAACGCATTTTAGACCGTGCTCAAGAATTGAAACGCATGCAACATGCAAATACGGTTTTTCAACCATTTGTAGGTAAAGTCTTAGGAATGATTTTTGAGAAATCGAGTACACGTACACGTATTTCTTTTGAAGCTGGTATTTGCCAATTTGGTGGTAGTGCGATTTTCCTTTCTCCACGAGATACTCAATTAGGTCGTGGTGAGCCAATTGAGGATTCAGCACGTGTCATTTCAAGCATGCTTGATATCGTAATGATTCGTACTTTTGGCCATGATATTGTTGAACGTTTTGCTTCTTATTCGAAAGTTCCTGTCATTAATGGATTAACGGATGACCACCATCCATGTCAATTACTTGCTGACTTACAAACCTTTCAAGAACACCGTGGAAGCATTAAAGGTAAAACGGTTGCTTGGATTGGCGATGGCAATAATATGTGTAATTCATACATTGAAGCAGCACATATGATGGGTTTTAAACTCAAAATTGCTGCACCTGAAGGTTATGAACCAAAACCTGAGTTTTTGAGTGAATTTGCCGATTGTGTCGAAGTGTTCAATAAAGCTGAGGATGCTGCAGTTAATGCTGACCTGATCGTAACTGATGTATGGGCAAGCATGGGGCAAGAAGAAGAACAAAAGCTTCGTGAAAAAGCATTTGCTGCTTTCCAAGTGAATGAAAAATTAATGGATCTGGCTCATTCAGATTGTTTATTTATGCATTGCTTACCCGCACACCGTGGCGAAGAAATTTCTGAGCACATGCTGGATCATAAAAATGCTGTTGTTTGGGATGAAGCAGAGAATCGCTTACATGCTCAAAAAGCATTAATGGAATTCTTATTAAATGAGAATTTGAAGAAAGACTAAATAGCTAAAGAAAACAGCATCATCATGATGCTGTTTTTATTTTTGCGATCTAAATTGAACACTTAAATAAAAACACTTATAGTAGAAAAATCTTTTATTAGAAGAAGTTTCTCCTCTTGGTTGAAACTTTGATAACTACAAAGCGAACATTATGACTTCACTCGAACAAGCACTTTCTGAAATTCCTAGTTTTTCTTTGGTGCACGAGCATCTATTTAGTTCTGCTCAGCCAAGCGCTGAACAATTATTGCAAATTAAAGAATATGGCTGTAGTACAGTAATCAATCTTGCGACGAGCAAATCAGAAAATCATTTAGCTAAGCAAGACCAAATCTGCTTGGATTTAGGCTTAAACTACATTCATATTCCTATTGATTGGGATCTTCCTTGTGCAGAACAATGCTTATTCGTTTTAGATTTAATTGCTCATCTTGTTCAAAATGAAATTGTTTGGCTGCATTGCGCCAAAAACATGCGTGTAAGTAGTTTGATGTATTTATATCGTCAATTTTATATGGATATGGATATGCCCACAGCTCAAGCACTACTTCACGAAATTTGGGAACCGAATGAGACTTGGACTGGTTTAATTCATAGTATTACTTTACAACTGCAAGGTCGTAAAGCAACATTTGAACTTGAAAAATCATTAATGGATGTAGATCATCTTGCTTGATGTGAAATTAAGACAGTTGCTGTTGCTAAAATGCCTTCTTGGCGACCTGTAAATCCTAGTTGTTCCGTCGTCGTTGCTTTGATACTAATTTGAGTGATATCGACTTCAAGTACATCAGCAATACTTTGGCGCATTTCTAAATTATGTTTTGCGAGCTTTGGACGTTCACACGCAACTGTGATATCAGCATTATTTAAATGATAACCACGATCTAAAATTAATTGATATACGTGTTTCAATAAAATGCGGCTATCAGCTCCTTTATACTCAGGATCAGTATCTGGGAAATGTTGCCCAATATCTCCCAATGCTAATGCGCCAAGTAAAGCATCACTCAATGCATGCAAGACCACATCACCATCTGAATGCGCTTTTAAACCATGCGTATGCGGAATTTTAATCCCAGCTAGAGTAACAAAATTGCCTTCTTCAAAAGCATGTACATCAATCCCTTGTCCAATACGAATTTGAGCAACCATATGATTTTCCTTTTACAATATACTGAACAAATCTTGTATTCAGGCTTTCTATTTCGCTATAGTACAGTGAGCAAATTAGGCTGAACATATAAGTGATTATGCTGTTGAACACCTTAATAAATCAATTAAAGAAATCTGGTTATATCATCACATTGAGTTGTTTTTGCTCATCATTTGTATTTGCCGCGTCAATTAATTGTACAACACAGAATGCTGAGCAAAAAAAAATTTGTTCTAAGCAGTATCAAGACCAACGAACTAAGCTGAATAATAAGTTTTTAACCGCTTATCTTGTGACTGATGCTCCAATTCAACTACTACATGACACACAAAAGCTTTGGCTTAATCAAATCCAACAGTGCAAATCTAAAAATTGTTATCAGCAACAATTTGATGTTCGTTTAGATGATTTAAACTTTTATACTTCAATGAATCAGACGCTTACACAACACTATTTAAAATTTGAACATGGTGATTTAGCCAAACAACCTGTTCACATCCAGATTCATCAACTGGATAAAGATAAGTTAAAAATCGAAGGAATTGCTTATCGTAATCCCAATAATCGTGTAGAGACTCAAACTTTATCTTTACTTGCCTACACGACTCCCGAGCAAAAGAATCTAATTATTGATAATGAAAAAAAGTGCCAGTACCAATTTGACTTCCAAAAAGCTTTATTAATTATAAAAAGTGAGCAAAAAGGTTGTGAACGCTTTACAGGAATTTATCGTTTGTATGATTAATCAACAAATGCAATATAAGCCGATGTTTTCACATCGGCTTTTTATATTTAGCTTGGGAATTTTTGTGCAATTTCCTCGCTAATCAATACCGCTGTTGCGGCAGATAAAGTCCAGCCTAAATGCCCATGCCCAGTATTGTAAAATACTCGCGCATGTTTCCCCTGTTTCACTACAGGCAACATATTTGGCATCATCGGACGTAAGCCCGCCCATGGTACAGCGTGCTCAGTTGAAATATCAAAATTTTGGTTAACCCAATTAATCAAAGGTTGGATTCGATCTGCTCGAATATCCCGATTGTAACCATTAAACTCAGCTGTACCAGCTACACGGAAACGATCCACGCCTAATCTTGAGGTTACAATCTTTGCACTTTCATCTAGCAAGCTGACCCAAGGCGCATTTTTTACACTTCGCTCATCTTTAAGCTGAACTGTAATTGAATATCCTTTTACGGGATAGACATTGACTGTATCCCCCAATAAATCTGCAAGCTGATAACTTCCCACACCACCGCACACTAAAATAATATCAGCTTCAATTTGAGTCAGTTGAGTATTATCAGGGTGCATATTCTCTGAACTATTTTTGCAATCTACTACAACTCTATCCTGCAAAAACTTGATATCAATCACATCTAAACCAAAGCGATATTTGACACCATATTTTTTTGTTTGTTCGGCAAGACCAACAGAATACTTATGAATATCCCCTGTTGCATCCGCAGCAGTGTAATATCCACCATAATAATCACCAGTTAAATTTGGCTCAATAGATTTCATTTCTTCAGGTGTTATTGCATAACGCTCAAGTTTACCTTCGACTAAAACATCATTCACTTTTTTGGCAATATCGAAGTCTTGTTTAGTATGGTACATGTGCAAAATACCGCGCTTTTCTAAATCAAAAGCAATATTCTCTTTTTCTGCAATTTCAAATAATCGTTGTCTTGCTAACAAAGCTAAACGAACTGTTTCAATTGTATTTACCTTATAGTCCTTAATGTGAGTCAAAAACTCGACTAGCCAGCGATACTTATGCACACTAAAAGATGGATTGAGCAATAAAGGTGCATCTTTCTTACTCATCCATTTAATCCCTTTCAACACTGTTGCCTTCTGATTCCAGACCTCAGCGTTACAAGCAGACAACTGCCCACCATTGGCAAATGAAGTTTCCATTGCTGGAAATAAATGACGATCAATCACTGTGACTTCATAACCCAATTTAATTAATTCATAAGCAGACGTTACACCCGTAATCCCCGCACCAATAACAACAACATGTGGCATAGCAAACTCCTTGAAATGCATAACATTTCATAATGCTTAGCCCCATCTGTCATGGTACCTGAGAGTTTTGGCAGATGATTACCAATTAATCATTAAGCCTTCCCCTTCGGTGAGTGTTAATCGTAGAAGAAAAATTATCGTATGTTTCTACAAGTTGAGCACTGCTCTCCAGATTGTATTTCTATTATTACAGTCCTTCTGCCTGAGAGTTTCCGGGGTCGTTGCTCCTTCGGCGAGTTCATTGAAGAACTTCTCTCCCGCAATAATATTTATATCCATATAAGCAATATATATGCCGCTTAAAAATACAGACACTAAATTCTTGTAATTGTTTGTAGATTAAGATTTATGCAATTTAAAATAAATCGAAGTATAAAAAAGCAGACTTGAAGTCTGCTTTTTTATACTAAAATTTGCACTGCAAAATTTGATCTGAGAACTGTCCTTTCCATAGTTCTCGTAATGTTGGTAAATAGAATTTTTCACCAATCATCACTAATTCAGCATCAATCAGTGCATGAATCTCATGCATCAAAACATAATCCAATGCAATCAAGGAAAGCTGTGCTTGTTTCTGAGAAATCTGCTTACGTTTAACTTGCGCTTTTTTAACTAACTCGTTGGCAAAATTTTTATCTTTATAAGCGGTAATGGCACTTAAACGTAATTCAATGATTCCCCAACCTTCCAATAATTTCTTAAATACTTCGAAATCTTTAGATGTTGCTTCCCATGTGACATTTTCCAAATTATTGTCTTCTGGTAATACTGGTAACAATAAATCGGCGGTGCTCGGAAAAATTTTCTTTAAATTCAACAGAAACTTAACAGGATTTTCATTTGGAAGATCAGAAAATTGGATATTGGTTTTGGTATCTGTCAAATAAATATTGAGCATAATGAAGCAACAATCAGGTAAATCAAAAGCATATTGTACGCAGATCGATTTATAAAAACTACTCATAAAAAATCCCCCTAGGTTAAAGAAGGATTTTTTTAACTACCAATACGATTTACTTACTATTCGGAGAAACCATATTTTCAGGTCTAACTACTTCATCAAATTGCTCAGCAGTCACTAAGCCAAGTTCAACTGCAACTTGCTTTAAGGTTTTATTTTCCTTATAAGCTGTTTTGGCAACTTTGGCAGAATTTTCGTAGCCAATCACAGGATTGAGTGCTGTGACTAACATTAAAGAGTTATGCAAGAAATAATCAATTTTCTCACGATTTGGTTCAATACCTATCGCACAATGATCATTAAAACTATTACAAGCATCGCCTAATAACTGAATTGATTGCAATAAGTTATAAGCAATCACTGGCATAAATACATTCAGCTCAAAGTTACCAGAAGCACCCGCCACATTAATAGTAGTGTCATTACCTAGAACCTGAGCAACAACCATGGTCATCGCTTCACTTTGTGTAGGATTGACTTTACCTGGCATGATACTTGAACCAGGTTCATTTTCTGGAATACGAATTTCACCAAATCCGCAGCGAGGACCACTCGCCAACCAGCGAATATCGTTAGCAATTTTATTTAAGCTTACTGCCAATGTTTTTAATGCACCTGAAGCAAATACAGCCGCATCACGCCCTGCCAAGGCTTCGAACTTATTCGGTGCAGTCACAAATGGTAAACCTGTAAGTTCAGCCAGTTGTTCAGCTGCTTTCACTGCATAATCTGGATGTGCGTTTAAGCCAGTACCTACCGCTGTTCCCCCTAAAGGCAACTCATAAAGACCTGCAAGTGCTTGCTGCAAACGTTTTAGACCATGCTCTAGTTGGGAAACATAACCACTGAACTCTTGTCCCAAGGTTAAAGGAGTCGCATCTTGCAAATGGGTACGACCAATTTTGACAATATCATCAAATTCTTTGGATTTAAGCTCTAAAGTCGCTTTTAGCTTTTCCACTGCTGGAATAAGTAATTCATTGATTTGAATACTTGCAGCCACATGGATTGCTGTTGGGAAAGAATCATTGGTTGATTGCGCACGATTGACATGATCATTTGGATGTACTGGTTTTTGTGCACCTAGTACTTGTCCTAATTTCTGATTGGCAATGTTTGCAATCACTTCATTACAGTTCATATTACTTTGCGTACCAGAACCTGTTTGCCAAACTACAAGCGGAAATTGTGAGTCCCATTGACCAACAATCACTTCTTCAGCAGCATCAACGATATATTGACTTAAATCTTCAGGTAGTTGTTTTAACTCAGCATTGGTTATTGCAGCCGCTTTTTTCACCAAACCCATGGCACGAATCATGGCACGCGGTAAACGTTCTTGACCGATTTTAAAGTTCTGTAAACTTCGTTGCGTTTGTGCACCCCATAAGGCGTCATTTGGAACTTCAACTTCGCCCATAGTGTCATGTTCTATTCGCATTTGCATAAACAACCTCTGCTTTATTTGGTTAAAATGTTCACGGGCTGAAGCAAACTGATGCTTTTGGCTAGCGAAGACTCAGTTCATATTGATGTATATTCGATAAGTCTTAATTATCCTAAACAAAGCCATTAAAATTGTAAATAAGAATCATTATCTTAATTACCTGTTAAGGTATTGCGATAAAAACGCCATTCGTCTTCAATCATTTGTGATAGAGAGCGTTTAGGAACCCAATTTAATATTTTTTTTGCTTTATCAATATTTGCCCCCAATTGCGCTAACTCTTGGTTTTGATATACAGCAGGTTGCACTTGAATTTCGGTCTGAGTGACTCTCGCAACTTCATCAATTAAATTTTGTATAGATGTGAGTTGATGATGTGCAATATTGAATGCTTCCAAACAACTTGTTTGTGTTTTTAACCAATTTAATGCGATCAAAACTGCATCACAAGCATCCAAAACATGTAAAAAGCTTCTTTTAACCGTTCCATCTTCTGTCTGTGCTTGATTTTGCAATTCGATACAATCTCGCTGCATCGCTGCAACTTGTAAAGCTAAAGGCACAATATTTTTAGGGAGTTGAGTTACGTATTCTCCTAAAACCCCATGTTCAAAAGCACCAACAATATTGGATAACCTGAGATTGATAATTTTCCATTCATGATCGACTTTATAAGTATCTGCAATAATATCTTCAACCATTTGCTGGGATCGAATGTATGGATTTGGGTAGCGATAATTAAACTCAGTCTCTTCAACTACACTTGGATTAGATTGCCCATATACGGCCAAACTAGAAATATTGATTAACTCTCTAACCCCCATCCGCTGCATTGCTCTCAATAAGCTCATAATACTGCTGACATTATCATTGTAGTATTCCAGTGGCTTTAGAACAGATTCTTCAAGCGATTTAAAACTGGCTGTATGGATAACAGTATGAATTGAATATTGTTCAAATACTTTATTTAAGGCAGGCGTATTTCTCACATCTACTTTAACAAATGGAATATACATTCCTGAGATGTATTCTAAGCGCTCCAAGGTTTGTAAAGTCGAATTGGCTAAATTATCAACAATAACAATTTCTTGCCCACGTGCTAATAAACTCAAAGCAATATGTGAACCGATAAAGCCTAAACCACCTGTCACCAAAATCATTGTATACTTACCTTCTTTTTTAATCTGTCCATCATTTTGCTTACATGACCATAGTGAATGTTCAATGAGTACACTACTGTTAATAACTTCTGCACCTACTTCAATTATGTCTTGGCATGCTTTTGGTTTAGCTCAAGCATTAGGAAATAAGTCCAAAGATTTTCGTGTCTTCTTTTACCAAGATGGTGTTCAGGTTGCGAATGATTTACAGTGGTTTCCTGATGATCAACGCAATCTAAAACAAGAATGGCAAAAGCTTGGCATTCGACTCCCTGTCTGTGTCAGTGCTGCCCTTGCTCGGGGAATCACTGATGCAAGCAATGCCCAACGTCATTCACTTCAACAACACAACTTAGCACAAGGTTTTGAGCTAGTTGGGCTTGGAGAGCTAGCTGATGCTGTGCAAAGCTGTTCTCGTTTAATTCAATTTTAGTTTAAGTTCATTAATAGAGTGTTGCTTTTAAAAGGTAAATTGTGTGAAATCTGTACTCGTCATCCTAACGCAATCCAATTTAACTAGTTTGCAGATCAACGAAAGCGTGTCTGCAACTATGGTTTTAGCAACCTTTGGTATTTCTGTCAAAGTATTATTAAAAGATGCTGCACTGAGCTTATTGAACAATAAATTAGAGTTCGATCAATTCAAACAAGCTTTCAAAATTGCTGCCAATATGGTGGACAGTTTTGAGTTCTATGATCTAACCCCGATTTTAGTTGAAACTAAAAATCAACACTTGGCGATTGCGCAAGATAATGATCAAGAAATCGAGTTTGTTGAGATTCAGCCTGAATTTATTCAATCTTTCGATCATATTTTGTATTGGTAGAGCTCAGAAACATGGAAAATTCAACTTTATTTTTGATTCAATCCCCATACTACAACACAGATAAAATCTGGATTGAGTTAGCTCAAATGGCACATGTGAATGATACGATTGTAGTCATGGGAGATGGACTTTTACTGCTAACTAAAAAGATTGTAGATCTTTATCCAAATCTTTATTGCTTAAGTAATGATCAAAGCTTACTTAGAGATGAAATCAAATCTGAGGTCAAAATTATAGAATACGTTGAATTCGCTGATTTAGCTTTGCAATTCAAACGATGTATTTCTTTAAAATAAATTATTTTTAGTTAATTAGGTTATTTCATGCAATTAGAGTTGGATCAAGACGGTCATTTGGTCGATTATACAATTTGGAATACTGAAGTTGCCCAGCAACTTGCTCAATCACTTGATCTAGAACTGACCGCTTGGCATTTCGAAATTCTCCATGCCGTACGTCAATTTTATCAACAATTTGGGCATTCCCCAGCAACTCGTCCACTGATTAAATTTTTGATGAAGACGGTTAGTCCTGAAATCAATAATGCTGAATTACAGCAAAGATTTAACACAGGTTTAGTAGCGCGTCATCTAAGTCGTTTAGCTGGTGTTCCCAAACCTGCCAATTGTTTATAAATGCTATAAATTATGCAAATTTTTTGGCGCATGCAACACAGGCTATCACAGCGATGGTAACGGCAAACATCGCAACACTTACTTGCTCGTGAAGCAAAACAGCTGCAATCATTAGTCCAAATATGGGTTGTAATAATTGTAATTGTCCTACTGTTGCGATACCTCCTTGTGCTAAGCCTTTGTACCAAAAAAAGAAACCTATCAACATGCTAAATAGAGAAACATAAGCTAACCCCAATTTCGCAGCATTTGAAATCTGCGCGAAGTCCGCAGGCATGTAGAGATATGAAATCAACAACATAACTGGCAAAGTTATTAACAGCGCCCAACAAATAACCTGCCACCCTCCTAAGTGTTTTGATAATTTTCCTCCCTCAGCATAACCAAAGCCACACAGTAAGATCGCAAGTAACATAAAAATATCGCCATAGCCAAATCGCCATGTACCACTTTGAATGATCATGTAAATAAAAACGATCAAAGCACCTAAAACTGCAAATAACCAAAAATTTACATTTGGCTTTTCTCCACCCCTCAATACACCAAAAATAGCAGTCGATAAAGGAAGTAAACCAACAAAAACAATCGTATGTGCAGCACTCACATATTGCAAAGCGAGCGCAGTAAATAACGGAAATCCTATCACCACACCGATTGCCACATAAAATAATGCAAGCCAATCCCTTTTAGCAGGAAACTGTTGTTTTAACAGCAAAAGTAAGAATAAACCTAATAATCCCGCAATTGCAGCCCGAGCAGCAGTTAAAAAAGTAGGACTGAAATCCATAACAGCGACACGTGTTGCTGGCAAAGAACCTGCAAAAATAATCACGCCGATCAGTCCATTTAACCAACCCTGATTCGTAACTTTCATTTCTTTTCTCCAAATCTATTTGGAGAATTTAATCTGTAATATGTTATATTCCCACATACAATACAGTACAATTTCAAATAACTGTATTGGTATTTTTACCAACACAGTGCGAATTAATGATATGAAAATAACAAAAATTGATTTCGTCATACAGCACATTAATCAACAAATCAACAATCGTTCATTAATGCCAGGTTCTCGACTACCTTCCGTTCGTGCGTTAGCGAGACAATTAAACTTATCTATTTCAACCATTGTCGAAGGCTACGAACGTCTTGTGGCAAAAGGTATAATTGAAGCAAAAACAGGTTCTGGCTTCTTTGTAGCTGGGCCACTTGTACCTCTCTCGATTTCTGAAATTCACCCTAAAATCGATCGAAATATTGACCCTTTGTGGATATCAAGACAAGCTTTGGAAGCAAAATCAGATGTACTAAAGCCTGGCTGTGGCTGGCTACCCAATGAGTGGATGCCACATGAGCATATTCGTAAGGCAATCCGTAAAGTTTCTAAAACCAATCCAAACATTCTGACGGATTACTCTACCCCACTTGGGCTTCCTGCCTTACGTGAATTGCTAGCTCGTAGAATGCAAAGCAAAGGGATTGAAGGGATTGCAAATCAGATTTTATTGACTGATTCTGGTACGCAAGCGATTGATCTGATATGCCGTTATTTTTTAAAACCAAATGATGTGGTATTGGTAGATGACCCTTGCTATTTTAACTTCCATGCCCTGCTAAAAGTGCATCAAGTTCAAATCATTGGTATTCCCTATACCAAAAATGGACCTGACTTAGCCGCATTTGCAACTGCTATTCAAGACTTCAATCCAAGGCTATACATTACTAACTCTGGAATTCATAATCCAACTGGTGCTGTATTAAATGCAGCAACAGCCTATCAAGTTCTCAAACTGATAGAACGGTCAAATTTGATTGTTATTGAAGATGATATTTTTGCAGATTTAGAATTACACACTGCCCCACGACTTGCCGCACTTGATGGTTTATCACGGGTAATTCATATTGGGAGTTTTTCTAAAACCCTATCAGGTTCAGTCCGTACAGGCTATATTGCCACTAAACCAGAATGGATTGAGGATTTAACAGATATCAAGATTGCAACAAGTTTTGGCGGTAATCAATTATCTGCTGAAATTTTGTATGCAGCATTAACTGATGGGAATTATCGCAAGTATTTAGAAGAACTGAAAATCAACTTAGCAAAAGCAATGGATTTAACCATCAAACAATTAGAAAAACTAAATATAACACCTTGGTTTAAGCCACAAGCAGGATTATTTTTATGGTGTGAACTACCTAGACATTTAGATATTGCATCTATTGCACAAACTTGTTTGGAAAATGGTGTGATTTTAGCGCCAGGGAATGCATTCAGCCAAAGTCAAAATTTTAAGAATTTTATCCGTTTTAATGTCGCACAATGCAGCAACTCGAAGGTTTTTGCCGTTCTATCTCATGCTATTCAACAAGAGCAAGAACGGCAGCATTGATAAAATTATGCAGTTTTTTGTTTTTGTTCAATAAAAGCAAAATATCCTGGACCAGCTGATACACGGACATCTTTTACATTCAGCGGTTCATCACATTCTGAGCAAACCACCCTTGGATTCATTTTCTTACCACAACCTTTGTGTGTAAACTCAATCGGTTTTCCAAGTCCCATATCCATCCACTTATCAGCCCACTGCACCATTGCTAAAATAAGAGGATAAAGATCCAAACCTTTATCAGTAAGTTGGTATTCAAATCGTTCTTGACGTTCTACATAAGGCACTTTGGTTAAAATACCATGCTCGACTAAACGCTTAAGACGCTCTGAAAGTACGTGGCGGGTCAGTCCCAAACTACGTTGGAAGTCATCAAAACGACGTATTCCCATGAAAGCGTTACGTAAAATTAGCATTGTCCAACGATCACCGAGTACAGAAAGCGTTCTCGCAACTGAACATGGCTGATCGCCAATTTCTTCCCATTTCATTATTATCACCTGATCATTTTTTAGAACTTTAAAGACATCTCATCGATGCCTTGAACCGTCATGTTTAGAAACTAAACACTATAAAATATACACTAAACCACCTGATCAATCAGATGCAATATTGGTACTCAGTTAAATATCAAAAAAACAGATCATTTCATCTAAATTCATTCGATAACTTAGCTATGAATAAAAACACCTGAAAGCTCTTGTCCAGCATCTAACTGAATATTTGCAGGAATACGCACTAAACAATTGGCCAGCATTAAATTACTCAACATATGTGATTGTTGTTTCGCAAGGCTTTGTAACTTGAGCTGTCCCTGATCAAAATAAGCATGCATTCTTAAAAATCGCTCACGTGCATCAGATTTCAGTCCATGAGTGAGTACTCCACTAAACCATTGCATAGGCTCACGTTGATTTTGCAAAGTATCTAATAAAGCGTTGCCATAAATCTGCATACACACATAAACAGCCGCTGGATTACCTGGTAGACCTAATAAATAGCAATGATGTTCAGGATCTTCATATTTTGCAAAAAATAATGGCTTACCCGGTTTTTGTTTAACTTTCCAAAATATCTGTTCAAATCCAGTCTCAAAAGCACATGGACGAACGAAGTCATAATCACCCACAGAGACACCACCCGTGGTAATAATGACGTCATATAAAGATTTTAATCGATCGAAACATGCTGTGACTTGTTCAGCCGCATCTGCAATATGTAGAATCTCGACATCCATACCATAAGCTTTGAACCAAGCCTTCAGTAACGGCCCATTGGCATCAAAAACTTTACCAATGTGTATATCTTCAGGTTGCTCAGCAACCTCATCACCAGTAATAACCACAGCAACCTTAGGCTGTTGAAATACCTCGACAGTTTGCACACCTGCCATACTTAAAGCAGCAAGTGCACCGATATTGATATACTGACCAACGTCCGCAAGCAGTTGACCTTGTTTGACTTCTTCACCAGTAAATCGAATATCAGCCTGTGGTTTAATCTGTTCAATCAGTCGAATCGTCTCCGACTCAACTTTAACAATTTCTTGTCGAGCAACATGTGTGGTGCCTTCAGGAATTTTGCCACCTGTAAAAATACGAATGGCTTGCCCATCAAGCAATTGATATTCGAGTTCACTACCCGCTTTAATCTCACCGATTACATCAAAACAAACATCTTGAAGCTGTGTAAGTGAACTATTAATCGCATAACCATCTACCGCACTTTGAGAAAAGCCAGGTAGATTGACCTCAGAATAGATCGCTTTAGCGAGATAACGATTCAAACCTTGAGCTAAAGCCAAGACCTCAGTCGTCAATGTTTTGGGCTGAGTTCGAATGAGTTCAAGTGCCTCATCAATACTGATTAAACCCTTTTCAGCACCACACCCTGACATTATTCATATCCCCCCGGATGTGGTAAATCTCGGCAAACATCAAAAATATGAACCAGAGCTGGCAGAATAGCTGCCATTGATTCACTCGCACCACCACGGCTACCCGGCAGCGTTACCACTAAGGAACGATCAATAAAACCTGCTACACCACGAGACATTGCCGCATATGGTGTGCGTTTTTGGCCAAAAGAACGTGCCGCTTCCATCAGACCGTCTAATTTACGTTCTAAAAGTGGTTCAAGTGTATCAACAGTAATATCTCGTTTACCAATACCTGTACCACCAACGGTCATGATACATGCATAAGACTTTGTCAATTCTAGTACCAACTCTTTCAATTGATCTGATTCATCTGGCAAAATTTGATAATGAATTGGATCAAAACCTGCTTCGGTTAAGGTCTCAACCACTGATTTCCCTGCGGTATCAGGTTTACGTCCTGCTGCAACAGTATCAGAAAGCACAATCACTGCCGCTGAAACAGGTTGACGCAGAGTCCGTTTAAAATGTGACTTACCTCCCTTTTTCTTAAGCAATTTACATTGGTCTAAACACAATTCATCAGGTTCACAATGCGGCTTCAACATGTCATAAATGGTTAACCCTGCCAAACTCGCAGCAGTCAAGGCTTCCATCTCAACCCCTGTAGGCCCAATGGTTTCTACAGTCGTTAGAATCACAACATGATCATGTTGTAAATCATATTCAACATCAGCACGATAAATCGGTAAAGGATGGCAAAGAGGAATCAGTTCATCAGTCCGTTTTGCCGCCAGGATTCCTGCGATACGAGCTGTTTTTAATGCATCGCCTTTTTCAGTATTTCCATCACGCAGTAGCTGAATGCAATGTGGTGGAGCGTATAAAATCGCTTGTGCTTCTGCAACACGATAACTTTCGGGTTTCATCCCAACATTTTTCATTTTTACTTCCTAACGCTTTATTCGTGTGTATGCTCATGCGCACAATTTTCGTGTTCGTGACGGTGGTGATGCTCATGTTTATGGACATGCGTTTCAGTTCCGACCGTATCTTTACGAATACAGCAACCTTCTACATATTGACTTGTACCATCCATAAAGAACTCTTCTTTCCAAATTGGTACTTCATGTTTTACACGTTCAACGGCTTCTTCACAGGCTTGAAATGCTTCACGGCGGTGAGCAGCATACGCAATTGCAATGATTGCTGTTTCACTCACATCTAAATAACCAATTCGATGCATCACACGCACATAAGAAACCTGATGCTTCTCTTTGATTTGCTCTTCGATTTCACGAATCATCTTTTCAGCGACAGGTGTATACGAGGTATATTTTAAAGCTTTAACTGCTTTACCTTCATGATGATTACGTACAGTTCCAATAAAAATATCAATACCACCACACTCAGGAAATGATTGTATAGGATCAAAACTGTCTAGGCTTAGAGCCTGATCTTGAACTCTTGAAAATTCGCGCATTTCATCCTCCAGCAACAGGTGATAACAATACCAAAGTACATGAAGTATTTAATGCTGTTTGACGTAGCACAATATCTTCACCTACCGCACACGCACATTTATCCATCGCTTTTGTTGCTTCTGGGTAAAGCATTACAATATGACTTAACACTTCTTCAACCGTTTGATTTTCTGCAAACTCAAATGCAAGCTCTTTTGGCAATAACCGTTCAATAGCACCAAAAGCTTCTATTTTTATGTCAATGGTTTGCATATTCTCTCCAGACCACTTTTTTCCAAACTAACCACCCAACATATGCATACTAATTTTGCGTACTTGTTGGTGTTTTATCGCATGATAACCTTTCGCTTTGTGCCAAATATAAGGTTTAATTTGCTGATCAAGCTCTTGATAATTGATATCTTGAGCTAATTGTTTCTGTTTAATCACAGCTTGTAAATACGGCTTTATATTCAGACCCTGTTGTGCAAATAAACAATTAAATAATTCACCTTGTGCTGTTAATCGAATTCGATCACAATCACCGCAAAATGAATGAGTTATTGTAGAAATAATACCAATACAATATTGCCCGTCTAACTGATACTGACGTGCAGGCTCATGCTGCTGTTGCAAAACTTGAATCTTATAAAAAGGCTGAAGTTGCGCTAAAATTTCAGCTTCACTCACAACTGACTGATCTGTCCAATGCTGATCGCCATCTAGAGGCATAAATTCAATAAAACGTAATGGAATACTGTGTTGCTTCGCCCACTTTACCATTGGCAGAATCTGATCATCATTCTGACCTTTCATCAACACACAATTGATTTTGAAAGCAAGCCCCGCTTTTTTTGCCGCCTCTATCCCATTTAATACGGGAGTGAGTTCTTTTTTAGTCAGTTGCTTGAATTGATCTGGGTCTAAACTATCTAGGCTGATATTAAGATCATCTAATCCAGCTTGTTTTAGGGGTTCCGCATATTTAGCTAAATAATGTGCATTGGTAGTGATCGAGATTCGTTTTAAACCCAAAACTCGTAAGCTCTGCAAATCACGAATAAAATGAACAACACCCTGACGCATTAAAGGTTCTCCCCCTGTAATGCGAATATTTTCAATCCCTTGCTTCACCATATATTGGCAAAATACCAGCAACGCTTCAAAACTTAGTAAATCTTGTTTTTTCATCCATTCTGGATGTTCAGGCATACAATAGGTGCATTTGAAATTGCAACGATCTGTCACGGAAATCCGCAACTTACGTTTAATACGACCATACTGATCTTCTAAGATCGGGCTGTTCGTAGATATATCATGCTTCATCATTTGCACTCATATTGTGAAACTTCTTACTACCTTCAGCACAAGTTCTGTGCATCTTTGCTATCGAGTTTACAGCGAATTAATTTTAATACAGCAATATTTATTCCAATATGAAATCTATTTGCTTGCAATGCTTATTGTTCACTCAAATAAGCAATCATCTTAATTTGTAAACAACAATTAAAATAAGGTAAACCTTTCTAATAAAAAACATTGCACCAATTTTTCCCATTTTCCGCTAAAAATGAAAGAATTTGGTGCATCTCTTGTAAAAGCTAATCCGTAATAACGGAGACATCTAAACGCTCCAATCTTACGGGTACATACTTATGATATGGTGTCTTCGATAATGGATCACAATGTTGAGTAGACGTTAAACGATTCAACTCGGGTCCGATGGGTTCACCCCCACGATAGCGTAAGCCATAACCATGCGGTAATGATACAACGCCTTTACGCATCCCCTCATCAACTTCAACGACAACAGATATTTCCCCATGTTCAGAGACACATCGCAAACTCTGACCTGTTTCAATGGAAAATTGAGATGCATCTTCTGGATTTATTTTTAATCGACCTTCTGCATCAACCTTACGCCAAGCCGGATCACGATAAATTTGATTTGCATTGTAACTACGACGCTCGCCAGCAAGTAAAATAAATGGATAATCATCTGTTAATGTAAGATTTTTTTGTTTGAGTTGGGCTAATTCAAGAAACATTTCTGGAATAGCTAAACGTATTTTTTTATCTTTATAGGCAATCAAGCTCCATACATCAGCATAGTCATGTTGTGATAAAACTACACCTGAACGTTGCTGCAAAATCGCTTGAAATAGTTTAACACCAAGATTCAAACGATTGCCCTCATAGCCTGCTTGTTTAACTGCATGATAATGTTGAGAAGCATATTGCATACATAATGGTAACAAGAGTGCTGTTGCAGCAGCATCATTCGGTAAAGTTTTACCTAATGTGCGATATACAATCGATGCAGCAAAAGGAATCAACTTTTTATTTTTAGCAAAACTTGCAGCTAATGCACCAAAGTAAGGAAGATAGGCTGTTTTAGCTGAATCTTTTTCTGCAATTTTACTGAGTATTGGAAATTGTTGAGGTATCACCTTCATCGCTTCAAGCAACCGAGTATAGATCTCTGCCTCAGGCAAAGAATCACCTTGTGCGGTAAACAACGGATGACGTAAATGGAATCCATTTTTTGGAAATTCTAAATTAAAGCCTGTAAACTCCCATTTTTCGAACTGACTACGTGCGGGCAAAATATAATCTGCAAAGCGAGCAGTCTCAGTCATTGCAACATCTACCACAACCAATAAGTCTAAAGCTTTAAACGCTTGCTCATAAGCAGTGGTATCAGGGTACGTAAGTAAAGGATTACAACTATCGACGAATACAGCCCGAATACGCTTATCACCTGCTTTTAAAATTTCGTCAGGCAAAATGTTTGGCGGAAAGAACCCCGAAATTGGAAACATTTTATGATGTACTGTACGGCGATATTTAGGATTACGCTCATCAGTATTGGTCAAAATCGGAATAAACATGGTATGTAAATTATTCGTGCCTTGTTTACCAAAATGTCCTGTCAATAGATATAAGAGTTTTTCTAAATAACCATTCAGTGTCGTATTTAGCGTATGTTGAATGCCTAAATCAATTCGAACGCATCCACGTTTAGCTTTAGAAAAATCGCGAACAATTTGATAAATCTGTGCGACTGAAACATCTGCTTTTTGAATATACTCCTCTATCGGAATAGCAAGAAATGCCTGTTTTACATCTTCAAAACCATGCGTATGCTTTTGAAGAAAATCTTGATCATAAAGATTTTCACGTAACATAATTGCAATCATGGCAGACATTAAATAAGCATCTGTTCCGGGCTTGAGTTGCACATGAATATCAGCCTGTTTCGCAGTTTCTGTCACACGTGGATCAAAAACGACCATGGTACGATTTGGATCTTTCTTTATATGTTTTAAGGTATCGCGCGCGTTTGGGATACCATGTGCTTGAAATGGGTTTGTTCCAATAAACAAAACATAGTCCGCATGCTCAACGTCTTCTGTCGTGTGACAAGCCTGACTACCAAACAAACGACCATTCACCCAAAAGTCACCTGTCTTTTCTTGGGCTAAAGAGTTATATGCATAAAAACTTTTCATTGCGTATAGCAGCTGGCGCCCATAAGCCGCACCCAAATGGTTTCCTTGCCCACCTCCACCCACAGAGGCAAAAGCAGTTCCACCAAACGCATCTCGAATATGCACGAGCTGATCTGCTATTTCTTGAATAGCCTGATCCCAACTAATTTCTTGGAATGACCCATCTGGCTGGCGTTTTAGGGGTGTGGTCAATCGATCTGCATGTTTTTGATAATGTTGCAGGCGAGCTGCCTTTTGACAAATATACCCTTGCGAGAAAGGATGCTGATCATCACCCTTAATTTTTTTAAACTGATTATCTTCAATTTCAACGCTTAAACCACAATTACGAGAACATAAAATACACGCTGTAACGTCTTGCTTCGATGCAGATATGGTTGTTGTCATTTTCCATCATCCTGTCTTTATTATTTAAATTGACCCATTAAACAAACTTGTCCAGCAGAACCCATAACTCGAACATATTTTTCGCTCTGTTCAGTACATGTTTCAACTTGATTATGCTGTGATGGTAACTTTACTGGTTTTAAGAATCGAACATCAATTTGTTTAACTTCTTCTGGGAGTAACTCAAAACTTTTTACAAATACCCCAAAACCATGCAGTACTTTTTGACCAAAATTTGAAAACTTTGCCAACAAACCTACCCAATGAATAGGGTTGAAATCACCTGTAAGAAGTGCAAATTTAAAACCATCATCTGATTGAACAGACCATTCTCCTTGCGCCGTCCAATTTTTATGCTCTTGTGTTTCTGTGCGTTTAACTTTTTTGAAAGTTGGCAAAATAAATGCCATATGCAATATGGTTTCAACCAAATCAGGCTGAGAAATCGTTCCAGTCGTGATTTGAACAGAAACCCGAGCTAAGCCATTGCGTTCATCAACTTGTGCAATTTTTGCCTGAATCATTAATTTTTCATTTCGTGGAATCTTGCCATTCATTTTCAGACTGACACCCTGATTAATTACTTGACTCAGTGGATAATGGGTTTGTAATAACAAACGTGTCGCAAATGACAATCCCCATTGAGAAACCATATGTGGAGGAATTGAGTCTCGATATTTGTTGATTTTTGAACCCGTCCATTTCACATAATGCTCGATCAGATCGTTACTTGGAGGATCAATCACCTCGATAATCGGAGCAATAACTTGCCAATCAAGCGCTCTTGGTGTGGTCTTTTTCAAAGTACGAAGTCCAATCTGTCCGAGACCAGCCAGAGTTGACTGATGCTCCAACAAAAAATGCAACGGAATCTGTTGATAACGAATTGTGAACATCTGAAGCCCCTTTCCTTTTATTTTTCTAATATTCCTTTAGCTACAGAATATTAGTTCACATCTGTTAAAAATATTTCGATGTAAAATTAAACAGGTTCCAAAATAGAACTTGTTTAAACAAAGGTCAAGAATTCTTATCTAAAACTTTATATTTTATGGAAGCTAAAAGAAGCTAGTGCGCTGTAAACATCTGATGAAAAGCTTTCATCTGTTTGTACTGCTGTAACTCATCCAAAGAATTAATACTATGGCAAAACAGGCTTTGCTTTTTAAATGAAGCACTTTGTGCATGCAATTGCTTAAAACAATCTCTTAAACTTAATTTATTGGTATTAATTTGTTGTTGTAAAATTGGCAGACTTTCTTTTTTTAATAAACAAAATGGATATAAAGCATCTCCATTAATTGCAACATAAGCCACTAGCGCTTGTGGATTTTTTAGTAGTGCGCGATGCAACTTAATTAAAACTTGATTGGGTATATACGTAACATCGCACGGAATAAATAAAGCATAGTCCGATTGTAGATATGACCACGCACTTTTCATCCCCATTAATGGACCTAAAAAACCTGTTTGATCATCTGAATAACAATAGACATTCGGTTCAATCTGCTTGTAAATCGAACTATCTCGATGACTGTTTACCCAAATGCTTTGCACTTCTGATTTAAATTTCTGACAAATTTTAGATAGTTGAATTTGATCATCAAATTGTTGAAGTAATTTATTCATGCCATTCATACGGCGTGCTTGTCCTCCCGCCAAGATCACTAGATCTGTAGCGGGAATTTGTATAGTCATGCTTCTGCCTCCAACTGACAAGTCTTAATCAAACCACGAATTTCTGGTAAACATGAACCACAGTTACCACCCGCTTTTAAACATGCCGTGACTTGCTTTTCATGCGTGATATTTTGCGTTTTGATCGCTTCAATAATCTTGTTTTTTCCTACTTTGAAACAACTACATACTAATGGACCATCGTTATTAGCAGCAGACATTGGCATACCTGCCAACAATGCTTTACGGTGCAAAGCACTTAAGCGTTCACGCTTAAATAAACTTGCAACCCAATCACGATCTGGTAATAACTCAGCAGGTGCAATATAAAGGCTTGCGATTAAAATCCCATCTTTGAGTACAATACTATGACTGAGTTGCGATGAAATATCCTCAATACTTAACCATTCATATGTTTCATCGACAAAAGGTAAAAAGGTTTTTAAGTTTTTCTGAGTTTGATCAATACTGTGTCGATCGGCAAGTTCATAACGCATGGCTTTTGCAGTTTTGATTTTTGTCCACCATGCACAGGTCTGTAAAGATGCTTTGATTTGATGTTCGAACCCTTCTCGAACATATAAAACGCCTTGCCAAGTCGTATGGAAAGGCTGTATCGATACTGGCGTATGCTTAAACTCAGGTTCACCTGAAATTGCATCCACAACAGGGTTAACTACTTTACCAATCCGAGCATCTGAGGCAACTTGTTCTGTCCAATGAATCGGGGCAAAGATTTGTCCACGACGAACACCTTGAGCCAATGTCACGCGTAATACACAACTTCCCCATGCCGAACGAATCTCGACCAATCCTTTATCGCGAATACCAAATTTAAGCGCATCGTTTGGATGAATCTCACAAAATGGCTCAGCACGATGTGTGGTCAAATTTGCTGATAAACCTGTACGTGTCATGGTATGCCATTGATCCCGAATACGTCCAGTATTCAGAATTAACGGATAATCTTCAGAAATTGAGTGTACGGGATCGATTGCGATCGTTGGGATAAGTTTTGCTTTACGAGAAGCATAACTAAACTCACCTTGACCAAAAAGTTGCTTAACCGATGTCGTCTGACCTTTTTCCCACACAGGCCACTGAGTTGGTTTTAACTCGTTATATTCTTCAAGACTTAGATTGGTTAAACCTTTTAAATTAAAATAGCGAAAATTTTCTACCTGATCACGTTCAGCTAAACTTGCATTTTGATATGCAGACAATGCAGCATGCTCATTAAAGATGTCACACGCGCTGCTAAAATCAAAACCAGAAAAACCAAGTTTTTTTGCAACTTCAGCAACAGCCCACCAATCTGCTTTGGCTTGTTTTGGTGAAGCTAAAAATGCGCGTTGACGTGAAATTCGACGTTCTGAATTAGTTACCGTTCCATCTTTTTCACCCCAACCCAAGGCTGGTAGCAAAATATCAGCATAAGCCGTGGTATCGGTATCGGAACAAATATCTGAGACGACAACAAATTCACATTTATCCAATGCTCGTTTCACTTGATCGGCATCAGGAAGGCTCACCACAGGATTGGTCGCCATAATCCAAATTGCTTTAATTTTTCCACTTTCAACCGCTTGAAACAAATCAACTGCTTTAAGTCCAGCTTGTGTCGCAATGGTTGGGCTATTCCAAAAACTTTGCACCAAATTTTGATGCTTTGGATTATCAATGTCCAAGTGTGCTGCCAACATATTGGCAAGCCCACCAACCTCACGACCACCCATCGCATTAGGTTGTCCAGTCATTGAAAATGGAGCAGCACCCAGCTTACCAATTTTACCCGTCAGTAAATGACAGTTGATAATACTATTGGCTTTATTCACCCCTTGAGATGATTGATTAACTCCCATAGAAAAAAGAGTTACTACTTTTTCAGTTGTGGCAAATTTATCAAAAAACAATTGTAATTTTTCTTCTGAAATACCTGTGCGTTTGGCAACAGCTTTAAAATCTTGTTCAGTTCGATTCGCTTCTAAAAGTGCTTGAAGCCCCTCTGTGTAAGATTCAACAAACTCATGATCAGCATAACCATGTTGATATAAATATTGTAATAATCCTTTAAACAAGGCCACATCTTGACCTGGCAAGATTGGCAAATGTAAATCTGCTTGCTCACAAGTGCTCGTAAATCGTGGATCGACGACAACCACAAATAAATTAGGATTTTGACTCTTCGCTTGCATAATCCGTTGATACAAAACTGGATGACACCATGCTGTATTTGAACCAACCAATACCACCATATCAGCATGTTCAAAGTCTTCATAACTTGCAGGTACAATATCTTCACCAAAGCTACGTTTATGCGCAGCAACTGCTGAAGACATACATAGACGTGAATTGGTATCAATATTAGCTGTGCCTAAATAGCCCTTTACGAATTTATTAACCACATAATAATCTTCAGTTAATAACTGCCCCGAAACATAAAATGCCACACTTTCGGGTCCATATTGCTCAATACATGCCTGAAATTGAGTTGCAATTTTGTCAATTGCAACATCCCATGTTGTCACATTACGGTGATTTTTGCGTCCCAACATCGGATTTAAAACACGGGTTTCCAACCCTAAGGTATCTGCTAAATTGCTCCCTTTAATACAGAGTCGTCCAAAATTTGCAGGGTGTTCTGTGTCTCCTGCAACTTTAATATTTGAACCTTGTGTTTTATGTTGAACTTCAACATTAACACCACATCCAACGCCACAATATGGACAAGTTGTTTTTGTAATGAGTGTTTGTGCATGATCGGAGCGACTGTGTTCTAAATTTTGAATACTGTTCATGACTGCTCCTTTACCTATTCCATCTTTGCCCTAACTAAAGTTTCGATTGCTTAAAATTGTATGATCCGTGATCAATAGCCAATTTATAATCTACGCCTTAACTTTTATTGTGAATCTTTGGTTGACTACCATAAAGTAGTTAAATGACTGAGTTTTTGGTTTAGGAGAAATTTCTCCTAAACCAAAGTAAGATTAACCTGCTTTTTTCAATGCAAAATCTTTACCAAATAACAATTTATTTCTAAATGTCGAAACAGGTGTTTGATCCGCAATTAACTCGGCATACCACATACCATCTTCGGTATCACCGAATAAAACAGCACCAATCACTTTATCTTTTTGGATAATAATACGCTTGTAAATATGGCGTTTTTCATCATTTAGAATGATGTCTTCATAATCTTCTTTAGGCTCAAAATTACCTGCTGAGAAGACATCGACACCACTAACTTTAAGCTGAGTTGGTACCGTTGGAGACTTGAACGTTAAGCTACCGTGTTCAGCCAAATGGGTTGCACAAATAAATGCTTGCCCCCAAAGTGGCTCAACCAATCCAAAGGTTTGATTACGATGTTCAATACATTCACCAACAGCATAAATACTTGGATCAAAGGTTTGCATGGTGTCATTCACTAAAATGCCGCGATTACAACGTAATCCAGCGCTTTGCGCCAAAGTGATATTTGGACGAATACCTACAGCAAAGACCACCAAATCAGCATCTAATAAAGTACCATCTTTTAAACGGATCTGACTGACATGACCATTTTTACCAATTAAAGCTTCGGTATTGGCTTCAGTAATAATCTTGATGCCTTTCTCTTCAATGCTATGACGTAGCATACGGCTTGCTCGACCATCCAATTGACGTTCCATGATACGATCCATTAGATGCAGCACCGTTACATTCATGCCACGTTGCTTCAAGCCATACGCTGCTTCTAGACCAAGTAAACCACCGCCAATCACGACTGCATTTTTTTTAGTTTCACAATATTTAATCATGGTATTGACATCATAAATATCACGGAAACTAATCACACCTTTCAAGTCAACACCTTGTACTGGGGGAATAAATGGCTTAGAACCTGTGGCAATAATTAAACGGTCATAATCAACAGTTTCACCTTTTTCTGTATGGACTGTCTTGCGAGTACGATCAATTTTTATCGCAGGATCATCAGCAATAAACTTAATCCCTTTATCGCTATACCAAGCATGAGGATGCAACATAATATCTTCGATCGTTTTCTCACCTGAGAGCACTGGTGACAGCATGATACGATTATAGTTACCCCAAGGTTCTTCACCAATGACTGTCACTTCATAACGATCTGGCGCCATATCAAGCAAATCTTCTAGGCAACGCATCCCAGCCAAACCATTACCAATCAGAACAAGCTTTAACTTCTCTTGTGAAATTCCATTATTAGTAATATAAGTTTTTTGTGGTACGGCTCCGACCCAGACACGACCATTTTCAATTTTAGTCGGGAAAACCAATAGTTTTTGATCTTTATCTTCTAAGCAGCGTCCAGTCGCCAAACTAAAATGTTGTTTGTAAATAGGTGATGCAATCACGCGTTCACCTTGCAAATCACCAATAATACCGCGCGCCATAACATTCGCTTGGCTGAATGGATCTTTATTGCTTAATGCATAAATACGTTTTTCGTTCCCTACGCGAAATAAAGCAACAGATTGCCCCGCAATAAGTGCACCTGCGCCAGTATTTGGTGTGATGTCATCAAGGTTACATACATCGACCCATTGATTTTCTGGAAGCATACTCATGTCTTTTAAATTTGTCATTTTGATTCTCCTTATGCTTCTACCATCGGGATACGATCAACTGAACGTTCAGCTTCATTTAATGGACGGATTTGATCACGGACTTCGGTAAATTGAATATATGGATCAGCTTGCTCTTCAGCGCTTGCATTAATGTAAGTTTGGAAGCGTTTACGAATTTCAGGATTCTCTACCGCTGTACGCCATTCATCTTGATAAGTTCCAATCACATGCGCCATACAATTTTCCAGTTCTTCAGCAAGCCCCAGAGAATCATCAACAATCACAGCTTTGAGATAATCTAAACCACCTTCCATGTTGTCACGCCATACACTCGTACGTTGTAAACGATCAGCAGTTTGGATATAGAACATAAAGAAGCGGTCGATATAACGGATCAAAGTTTCGGTATCAAGATCAGATGCTAGAAGTTCTGCATGACGCGGCTTCATTCCACCATTACCACACACATACAGGTTCCAGCCTTTTTCTGTCGCAATTACACCGACATCTTTACCTTGTGCTTCAGCGCACTCACGGGTACAACCTGACACAGCCATTTTTAGTTTATGCGGTGAGCGTAAGCCTTTATAGCGATTTTCTAATTCAATCGCTAAACCAACAGAATCATCCACACCATAGCGGCACCAAGTACTACCCACACATGATTTCACTGTACGTAATGATTTACCGTAAGCATGACCTGATTCGAATCCTGCTGCATTTAACTCTTCCCAAATAAATGGTAGTTCGTGCAGTTGAGCACCAAATAAGTCAACACGTTGACCACCTGTAATTTTGGTATACAGGTTATATTTTTTAGCAATTTGACCTACAGCAATCAAACCATCTGGAGTGACTTCACCACCTGCCATACGCGGTACAACTGAGTATGAACCATCCTTTTGGATATTTCCTAAGTAGTAGTCATTACTGTCTTGTAGACCAGCGTGCGTTGGTTCCAATACAAAGTCATTCCAGCACGATGCCAAAATGTTCGCCGTCATTGGTTTACAGATATCACAACCGAGACCATGACCATGTTGTTGGATCAAATCATCAAATGTCTTGATTTCATTGACACGTACCAAGTGATAAATCTCTTGACGTGAGTATGGGAAGTGTTCACATACGTGGTTATTGACCGTTACACCTTGACGTTGTAACTCAGACTTTAAAACTTGAGTGACTAATGGTGCACAACCACCACAAGCCGTTGCTGCTTTGGTACATTTCTTTAAAGCACCTAATGAAGTAGAACCATCACAAATCGCTTGGCAAATATCTGCTTTCGACACGTTGTTACATGAACAAATCGTTGCGCTGTCTGGAAGTAAATCAACACCACTACCACCCGCTTTCGCGCCAGAATCAGCAAATCCTGGCATGATTAAGCTTTCAGGTGTTTCTGGCAATGCGATACCATTCAACATCATTTGCAGAAGATCGTTATATTCTTTTGCATCGCCAACGAGTACAGCACCCAGTAATTTAGTTTTATCTGCATCGACAACGATTTTTTTATAAACCAATGCATCTTCATCAGCATAGAAATAGCTAAGCGAATTCGGTGTCATGCCATGTGCGTCACCAACCGATGCGACATCCACACCCATCAACTTCAGCTTGGTGCTCATATCAGCACCAGCAAAGCTATGTGTTTCTTCAACTAAAATATGTTTTGCTGCAATACGTGCCATGTCATAGCCCGGTGCAACTAGACCATAGATCTTATTGTCCCAAAGTGCACACTCACCAATCGCATAAATATCTTCATTTGAAGTTTGGCAATAATCATTAATCTTGATACCCCCACGCTCACCAAGTGCCAACCCGCTACTGCGTGCAAGTTCATCACGTGGGCGAATACCTGCTGAGAATAAAATAATGTCTGTTTCAAGCTCGCTACCATCCGCAAACTTCATCACATGTGTTGTGCTTTCTCCCGCTTCAATAGATGAAGTAGCTTTTTGAGTATGAACTTTTACACCAAGGTTCTCGATTTTACGGCGTAAAACTTTACCACCTAAGTCATCAATTTGAACCGCCATTAAGCGTGGTGCAAATTCAACAACATGCGTTTCTAGGTTTAAATCACGTAAAGCTTTTGCAGCCTCTAAACCTAATAAACCACCACCAATCACCACACCCGACTTTGAATTTAAGCTTGCAGCTCGAATCGCATCTAAATCTTCAATGGTTCGATAAACAAAACAGTTCTCACGATCATTGCCTGAAATTGGTGGAACAAATGCATATGAACCTGTTGCCAATACCAATTTGTCGTAGCTAATCACATCACCAAAACTTGTTGTCACTGTTTTTTCGACAGTATCGATTGCAATTGCTTTGGTATTCAAGCGTAAGTCAATACCATGTGCATCTGCGAAATCAAAACGTGCAAGTGATAAGTCTTTTGCTGATTTTCCTGAAAAATATTCAGTTAAATGTACACGATCATATGCAATGCGTGGTTCTTCAGCAAGAATCGTAATTTCTAATTCATCATCAGCTTTCTCTAAGATGGCTTCGATGAATTTATGACCCACCATACCGTGACCAATCATCACTAATTTCATTGTGTTTCTCCTAAAATCTAATCTGAGATTAAGCTGCGCTGTTTTGTTCTGAGCCGCGTTCTAAAATTGCTTGTTCAAATAAGCGTTGTTCTTTTTCTTTATGCTCTACTGAAAATCGGATGAGCATTACTGAGCTTGCTGCGATGACAACTAAACCACCTAGAACCATTAAGCAAGTTTGGATATCAACCATGCCTTTCAGTAAGAATCCCGCTGCGACTGCACCTACATTTCCACCTGCACCAATAATTCCTGCAACACCACCAAGTGCTTCTCGATCGATAAAAGGAACCAATGCGTAGGTTGCACCACACGCCATATGCGTAAAGAGAGCGAATATCGTCATACTTAAAATCGCAAATACTGCACTGTTCATATGAGAGAACAGCATCAGGAATAAGCCTTCACCCAAGATCAAGATGAATAGGATTCTTGTTCGGCCATCTAAGCCTTTTTTGATTGCAATTTTATCTGAAACAATACCGCCAAAGGCACGAGCGAACAGGGCTAATAATCCAAAAACACCTGCCGTCATACCTGCTTCTTTTAAACCAAAATTGAAATGTTCGACGTAGTACATCGCAATGATGTTATGCATGAAGATTTCAATACCAAAACATGCAGCGTAAGAGCAGAATAGAATCCAAACACGATAGTTACGTGCAGCATGCATTAAAATTGCAATACCGCCTTTTTTATCACTACCCGCAGCAAAACCTTGTGCACGCAGTTCTTTAAAATCACCTTGCGGACAATCTTGTGTGAATTTCCAATAAAGAAGACCAACAATCACCATCATCACACCAGGTACAATCAGTGCAATTCTCCATCCCATTGCTTGCTCTACACCAAACATCACCAATGCTGATAGAAGTAGTGGCATAAGGGCTTGCGTTGCTCCACCTCCTGCATTTCCCCAACCTGCTGAGGTCGCATTTGCTGTACCTACAACGTTAGGAGCAAACATAATGCTAGTGTGATATTGAGTAATTACAAAACTTGCACCTATTGCGCCAATCAGTAATCGAAAGAAAAGGAACGATTCATAACTATTTGCTGATGCAACACCAAATACAGGAATACTTCCTAATAACAACAAAGTGGTATACGTCTTACGTGGACCGTATTTGTCGCACAATGGCCCTACAATCAATCGAACCAGAATCGTGATGGCAACTGCGGCAATATTAATGTTTGCGATTTGATCTTTGGTTAAATGAAACTCACCTGCAATGACAGGCATCAATGGTGCGCAGGCAAACCAAGCAAAGAAGCAAACAAAGAAAGCAAGCCAACTCATGTGGAATGCTCGCATCGCTGGCGCTGAGAAGTTAAATAACTTAATTGATGTGGCTTTTTTCGCCGATAAATCTAAAGACATTGCCATCTCCTATACTGAACGTATACTGCTTTGTTGACACATATCGCTGTGTAAACAAACCGATCAGATCGGACATCGTTGGCCGTCTTACAATTTTTAAAAAGTCTTCATTGACTCAACAAAGACAAAGCAAGTGTTATGCCAATTAATGAAATAAAAATAATAATAATAACACTAACCATTGTTTAATAATGATTTTTTATAAAATAAATAACGTTTTAAATATCTTTTAAATGATTGAATAAATCCCGAACACATCAATGAACTGTTTTAAAGCACAATTAAACATGCTTCAAAATAATTCTTTTTATGCACCAACAATGAACATTAATTATTTTTAATGAAGATCACATCCATTTTTTATTTGTTTCCCTTAGCTGCAACGATACAATAAAGCGCACAAAATAGAGGCTAAAGTAATGCCTGCACTGAATAGATCATTCCTCATGGCATTAATTTTGCTTCAAAAAAATACTTAAAGCGCATTATGCTAAATGTGCATTGACTTATAATTTGACTTTATATTTATGCCGAAACTCAAAATCGCACTTATTGACGATGATCAGGCTCGAGCTGAATACATTAAAACATGTTTAATTCAACATGACTTTGATGTCGTTGCTAGTTTGACTTTAGATCACCTCAATGTTTTTAAATTAGAACATCTTCAAGCAGATGTTATTTTGCTTGATATGGATCACCCTCATCGTGATGTAATTGAGAGTTGCGTAAGCAATTTTGACTTACCAACGGTATTATTCACCAAGAATACTGACCGAGATATGATTAAACAGGCGATTGATGCAGGAATTACCGCTTATATCGTTGATGGTATTGATCCAAGTCGATTACACACCATTTTAGATATTTCGATTCAACAATATAAAAAACATAAAAAGTTGGAAGGTGATCTCAAAGATGCAAAGACCAAACTAGCAGATCGTAAGGATGTTGAGAAAGCTAAAGTCCTACTCATGCAATTACACGGATTAACCGAAGACAAAGCATTCCAGCTGCTTAGAAAAAATGCCATGAGCCATCGTATGACCATTGGTGAAATGTCACGTCGCTTGCTCGATGCACAACAGCTTTTGAACAACCAATTAAAGGATGAATAAATGAGCAGTTTAGAAAAAAGTGAATTGCAACTTGGCTACATCCCTTTGCTCGATTGTATTGCGCTATTATGGGCAAAACAGCGTGGTTTGTTTGAAGCAGTAGGTCTAAACGTTACCCTAACCAAAGAAGCTTCTTGGGCAAGCCTACGTGATCGACTGGCTTTTGGTCTTTTAGATGCTGCACATTGCTTATCTGCCATGTTACCTGCAGCCGCAATAGGTGCTGATCAAATTGGTATTCCATTACAAACACCACTCATTCTCAGTGAAAATCGAGCTTTTATAAGTTTAAGTCAAAAACTGTGTTATCAGTTAGATATAAAGAAATATGATGCTGTAGAGCTATCAGCTAAAAAATTAGTAGAACACATGAAAAAAAATCATGTGGTTTCTTTAGGACATGTTTTCCAGCATTCCATCCATCATTATTGCTTAAGAGAATGGCTAGCATTAGCAGATCCTGAACTGGCACATTCAATACAAGTCAAAACCTTACCACCTCCATATATGGTAGAAGCGCTAAATAACCATTTAATTGATGGTTTTTGTGTTGGCGAGCCATGGAATACTCAAGCAGAATTGGCAGGATTAGGGCAAATTGTCGGCTCGAGTCAAAACATCATTCCAAATGTTGCAGATAAAGTTCTAGCTGTAACGCAAGAGTGGGCTCAACAGCATCCAAATACATTAATTGCCTTAACTCGCGCAATCTTGCAAGCTCAACAAGAGTTACGTGTGTTAGAAGATTTTGAACCTGTCTGGCAACTTTTAATTGATTTTGATGTCATCCAGTTTGAATGTTCGCCAAGCATTCATGTTGAAAAATACTATACGATCCAAGATATAATTCGGAACTTCGTTAAAAGTAGCGCTATACCTAAAAGTACAGATTTTGAATGGTTATTTCAGCAAATGCAAAAATGGAACAATTTGCCTGTAGGTTCTGTAGATTACGAAAATAAAGCACAAAGTTTTCTACTATTAGATACTTATTTAGCAGCATCAAAATAAGAGAACTCGTGATAAAAAAAAGCTGTCTTGTGAAAAGACAGCTTTGAAAAGACCCATAAGAGATTCTGCCAATCGAGAGCTATCTCTTATGTAATAGCTATACTATCTATATTCAATTTATCTTTTTCGGACATTTTCATGTCATTAGCAGCCATACAAAACTTCACAATTCATCTTTTTTGCCAATAAGCCACTTTCGTCGATTTAATCAACCCCTCACGAGCTTGAATCCAATGTCAAATTGAAGCTAATGCTTGTTATCAATCTAAACTGGCATATTTTTTATAAATCAGTATCACTACGCTTCATCCACTGCTCTCTTTAGAAGTATATTTATACTAATTTTAAAAAATGCATTACAATAAAAATAAATATTTTTCATAAACTTAGAATAAAAAAATATTCATATCTTGAAATAAACACATGAACTAATTGGAACTCAATATATGTTTCAAAAAAGCAAATCGATGAATTACATGACTTTCGAGTTACACAAATTACATGAACGAAATAAGGTAATTCAGTTTAAAATAGTAAAAAATAAATAAGCCTAAAATTTGTCATATTTTAACATTGCCATTTCCTTGCAAAGTTTTCATTATATGCACCATGCTTGGTATGCAACTTTCTTCATCCATTAAAAGAAATTATAAGAAAAAATGCAGAATTTTGTGCCATAATAAGCAAACTTTGCAGACATCTTGCAAAAAACATTTGCAGATTTAGAACTGGAGCAGGCTGAATGAGCTCAACCATTTTGGTAATTCACGGACCGAATTTGAACTTGCTAGGAAAACGCGAACCAGAGGTTTATGGTTATCTCACCTTAGATGATATTAACCAGCAACTCGCCACTCAAGCTCAACAAGCATCATTTACACTAGATACATTTCAAAGCAACTGGGAAGGTGCGATTGTCGATCGCATTCATCAAGCACAAACTGAAGGGGTTAAATTTATCATTATTAATCCTGCAGCCTTGACTCATACATCAGTTGCTCTACGCGATGCCCTTCTTGGCGTTGCGATTCCATTTATTGAGGTTCATTTGTCAAATGTTCACGCCCGTGAATCATTCCGTCATCACTCATATTTATCAGACAAAGCCATTGGTGTTATTTGTGGCTTAGGTGCGAAGGGTTACTCCTTTGCTCTCGATTTTGCAATCGAAAAAATTCAATCTTCTAACTAATTTATACATTTCAGGAATGCTCACTCATGGATATCCGTAAAATCAAGAAACTCATCGATTTGATGATTGAATCTGACTTACAAGCGATTGAAGTTAAGGAAGGTGATCAATCCATCTCATTAACTCGCCCTACTCCAGTTTACGCAGCAGCACCTATGGCAGCAGCACCTAGTGCTTCTGCTCCTGCGGCTCCAGCAGCAAAAACACCTCGTGGCGCTGTAGAAACGTCACCGATGGTTGGTGTGTTCTATTCTGCACCAAGCCCAGGCGAAGGCCCATTCGTAAATGTAGGTCAAACAGTTTCTGCAGGTGAAACACTTGGTATCATCGAAGCGATGAAAATCATGAACCCAATTGAGGCAACTAAAAGCGGCGTGATTGAAGAAATCTTGGTAAAAAATGGTGAAGTGATCCAATTTGGTCAACCACTTTTCCGCTACCGCGCCTAATTAATTTGGGGATTCTAATGTTGCAAAAAGTATTAATTGCAAATCGCGGTGAAATTGCTTTACGAATTACGCGAGCTTGTAAAACGCTTGGCATTAAAACAGTTGGTATTTATTCTGATGCTGACAAAGACTTAATGCATTTACGCTTCGTTGATGAAGCTGTCTGTATTGGGCCGGGTACCACAAGTGAAAGTTATTTAAATATTCCTGCAATTATTACTGCTGCAGAAATTACAGGTGCGGATGCCATCCATCCTGGATATGGCTTTTTGTCTGAAAATGCTGAATTTGCTGAAATTGTAGAAAGCTCAGGTTTTATTTTTATTGGTCCTCGCCCTGAACACATTCGTCTTATGGGTAACAAGGTATCTGCGATTATTGCCATGAAAAAGGCTGGCGTACCTACCGTCCCTGGATGTGACCATGCTGTAACGATTAACAATGCACTTGCTGAAGCAAAAGAAATTGGCTTCCCGTTGATCGTCAAAGCAGCATCAGGCGGCGGCGGTCGAGGTATGCGTATCGTTGAACGTGTGGACACATTACTTGAATCAGTTCAAGCTGCACAACGTGATGCTGAGATGTGGTTTGGTGATGATACTGTATACATGGAGCGCTTCTTACAGAAACCTCGCCATGTAGAAGTTCAAGTGCTAGGTGATGGTAACGGGCATGCAATCCATTTATATGACCGAGACTGTTCTTTACAACGTCGCCATCAAAAGGTTTTAGAAGAAGCACCTGCTCCAAATCTACCAGAACAAGCACGTGCTGATATTTTAGAAGCATGTGTCAATGCTTGTAAGTTAATGCAATACCGTGGTGCTGGAACTTTTGAGTTTTTATTTGAAGAAGGAGAATTCTTCTTTATCGAAATGAATACTCGCGTTCAAGTTGAGCATCCTGTAACTGAAATGGTTACTGGCATTGATATTATTGAACAGCAACTGCGGATTGCCGCTGGTTTAGGTTTAAATATTGAACAGCATGAAGTAGAAGTAAAAGGTCATGCGATTGAATGCCGTATCAATGCTGAAGATCCGACCACCTTCTTACCTTCTCCTGGTAAAATAGAAAATTTCTATGCACCAGGCGGCGCAGGTATTCGTTTAGATTCTCATATTTATCAAGGCTATAGTATTCCGCCTTATTATGATTCGATGATTGCAAAACTCATCGCTCATGGTAAAGATCGTAAAACATCTTTAGCTCGTATGCGTCAAGCTTTAGATGAAATGATTCTGACTGGAATCAAAACCAATATTCCATTACACAAAGATCTTATTTTGCAGGACAAAAACTTCTGTGAACAAGCTATGGATATTCATTATCTAGAGAAGCATCTGCTAAAACAGCTTGAACCGAAAGCTGAAAAAGCATAAATAAAAAAGCCTCTAAGTTAAGAGGCTTTTTTATTATTCAATCTTTCTAAGGTAGGACACGGCGTAATGTCGCAAAACATTTTTCACCTTTTTCATTGGCGCAAAAATTAATAGTGTGATCATTTTCCCACTTCACAAAATATTGCGAAACCTCACCAGTTTGGTCTAGTGTTTGACCTGAGCAGTCCATCTGATTATTGTCATACTTAATCTGTAGAACTAATGCTGGTAAACGCTCTTTGTGATCTTCTGAAGGTTGATAATCATATAAACCATAAGACCACTCTTGGTTACTCTTAATTACAACTTCATTCATTCCACGAAAATTATAGTATTCGACACACTTCTTATTATTAGGAATTTCCATTCCCCATAGCCCCATGATTTCAGGACGAGTTATCACTCGAATCGCATTTGCTTTAGCCAATTGTTGTGCTGTTACTGCTTTTTCATTTACGACCGTGTCTGCCATAGTCCATGTTGAGCAAGCCCATAATAATCCAATAATATAAATATTTTTCATAGATTTAATTAAGTCGTAATCTAAACGGTGCAAGGCTTTAAATTAGCATATTTTTTGAGAAAAACATGCATTCATAACCATATAAACACAATATTTTTAGCTTGAACTTTATTTGATTGTTATGACATTTTTTCAGGTATGCTAGTTCTAGATTTACAGTTATTTTATTTACATTATAAAGATTTAGCTTTAAGGATAAAAGCCATGAAATTTTCTGAATATGTGCAATATGATGGTTTAGGATTAGCAGAACTGGTCAAAAGCAAACAAGTTCATCCTTCAGAATTATTAAAAATTGCATTAGAACGAACAGATCAAGTTAATCCAAAGCTAAATGCCATTATTATTCCAATGTATGAGCAAGCGAAGCAGCGCACACAGCAAGAATCCTCTGGATTATTTGCAGGCGTTCCATTTCTAGTCAAAGACTTATTCCAAGAATATCAAGGTATTCCAACCTCTTATGGTAGCCAAGCGCTAAAAAAAATTAATTATACGCCTGATTTTAATGCTGAAATCGTAAACCGCTGGGAACAAACAGGGATTATCACTTTTGGTCGTACGAACACGCCTGAGTTTGGTATCAAAGGAATTACTGAACCCGATGCTTGGGGGGCTTGCCACAATCCGTGGAATTTAAAACACAATAGTGGTGGTTCTTCTGGTGGATCAGGCTCTGCAGTTGCAGGTGGAATCGTTCCGGTTGCAGGCGCAGGTGACGGTGGCGGATCAATTCGTATTCCCGCTTCTTATTGTGGTTTATTTGGATTAAAGCCGAGTCGTGGTCGTACACCTTGGGGGCCTCAATACAGTGAAGCAATGCATGGTGCTGCCATGCAACATGTTCTCTGCAAAACAGTTCGCGATAGTGCTGCCATGCTCGATGCAGTTCAAGGTCCAGAACAAACTTCACTTTTTAGAATAGAAGCGCCTGAAAAGAAATATTTAGATATCATTCAACAAGCTCCAAGAAAACTCAAAATTGCTTTTAATACTCAATCACCGATTGGAACAAAAATTTCTAAAGACGCGATTCAAGCTGTTCAACAAACCGCTAAGTTACTGGAGTCTTTAGGGCATATTGTTGTAGAAGATCGTCCAAAAATAGATGGTTTAGCATTAGGAAAAGACTTTGTAACGACTTGGTTCAGCCAGTTCTCATATATGCAGGCACAAATTAAACAAATGGCAGGTGCAACTGATCATGATTTCGAATTAGATTCTATTGCACTCGCTGCTTTTGGGGCCAAGACAACCGCAACAGAATATATTCATACGCTTAATAATTGGGGGCTTTATAGCACTCAAATGAACATTTTCTTTGAAAAATATGATCTTTATTTAACCCCAACAACAGCATCAGTCGCACCAAAAAATGGGGAAGTTGCAACACCTAATTGGCAAAAACCAATCTTGAAAGGACTGTTAAAAGTAGGAAAAGCGCACTATCTCGCACAAGGTAAATTAGTTGAAAAAATGGTACAGGATAATTTAAGTTGGGTACCTTTTACGCAGTTAGCAAATGTTACAGGTCTACCTGCCATGTCAGTTCCATTATATTGGAATAAAAATGGCTTACCTTTAGGCAGCCAGTTTATTGCGCCTTTTGGACGTGAAGATCGTTTATTGCAACTTGCAGCACAATTAGAACAGACACAACCATGGATGTCTCAATATCAGAATATTCAACTCTAATCTAAGTTTTAGCTGCCGTTTCCAATTGACTCGGCAGCCAAAATACTAGAAACAAACCGACGAGTACGATACCACTTGCGTATAAGAAAATTGTTACGCCTGAAAACACTTGCCAATAATGCCCAGCTAATAAACTTCCAGATGCGACCCCTAACCCCCACATGGTGCTATAAAGTGCTTGTCCCCGACCTTGTTGCTCAGCTGAAAAATTTTGAAAAATCACTTTCATTGCAATTAAGTGAAATAATCCAAAACTAAAGGCATGTAAACATTGAGCGAATAACTGACCCCAAAAATGTGTGTTTAATATACTAACCAAAAGCCAGCGTAAACTTGTCAGAATCAAACATACTGCAACTAGTGTCCGCCAAGAGAAACGAGTAAAGAAAACTTTTTGTGCTATGGCAAACATCATAATCTCTGCAATTACGCCTGTTGCCCACAGCGTTCCAATTTGTGTGGTGCTAAATCCTATTTCTTTTAAAAAATTACTATAAAAACTATAAAATGGCGCTTGTGAAAATAATAAGACAAATTCAATTGCAAAAAATGCGGCCACAGTAGGTCGTTTTAAAATAGGTATTATAGATTCTAGTTTTTTTTGCGAGCTAGGCGCATGTTCAGGCTCTTTAATGGTAAATGACCACAAAAAAGCTAAAAAAGAAACCGCTAGAAGTAAAATGGGTAGCATGGAAATTTGAATAATTTCTAATAAAGCACCAATAATAAATACGCCCAATATGAAACCAACAGATCCCCATTTTCTAACTTTTCCATAAAGCTCTGCGCGTTTATCCCCCAACCAGAATAAAGTAACGCCTTCAAATTGCGCCAAAATTGCATTTTGAAAGAAACTAAAGATCAGCATGAGTAGTGCAACAGATTGAAAGCTATTTGGAATAACAAAAATCGCAAACCAGATACAGGCTTCCATCCATGTTGCAATACGCACTAGCAACATTCGTTTGCCTGACTTATCAGCAATCCAGCCCCAAATCAGGGGTGCAAAAAAACGAGTAATAATCGCAATTGAAGACAAAATACCAATTTCTTGATAATTGAAACCTTGGTCTTGTAGATACAAGTTCCAATAAGGCATGAATGTACCCACTATGGAATAGTAAAACAAATAGAAACCGCCCAATCGGGTTTGGATACTTAGAGATTGAAACAATTCACGCGCCTTTTACATGGATCAACAGCTATCATTCACAACAAGATGTATTGCCTTGCAATAAACATAAATTTTAGCGGATTTAGATATTTAATTCGTCCTTTTATTTATGATGAATACCCACCTCAGTAACTTTTATTTTTCATTTAACAATAATAAAGGGGCTGAAATATTCAGCCCCTTTATTAATTTAGATACACTTTAGCCGTTATATGTCCGTATGAAGAGCCACACTCGGTTGAGCATTTCTTAACTTTCGCTGTTTAAGAAAATACGCAAACATGAGACAAAGAATCCATGCTGGAATCATCATGACGGCAATACGCATATCTGGCGTTAAAGACATCACCACCAAAATGCCAAGCATAAAAACAATACATAGATAATTGCTGAATGGGTAAGCGATACTTGGGAACTTACTTGTTACCCCTTGTGCTTGCATAGTCTTACGAAACTTTAGATGTGTCCAAGAAATAACAACCCAGTTAATCACAATCGCTGCAACAACGAGCATCATCAACAAGCCGAAAGCTTTTTCTGGGAAAGCATAATTTAGTAAAACACACAATACTGTTACAAATGCAGAAATCAGTACAGCATTTGTAGGAATACCATTTTTGTTAATTTTCTTCAGGAACTGAGGTGCATTACCCTGCTGCGCCAAGCCCAATAACATACGGCTGCTACAATAGCTTGTTCCGTTATAAACTGAAACCGCCGCCGTTAAAATTACAAAGTTCAGCATAGTCGCAACACCTTGGCTGTCTAGTGATGCAAACACCATCACAAATGGACTACCACCATTTGCCATTTGATTCCAAGGAAACAAAGCAAATAAGATAAAAAGTGTCGCAATATAGAAAATTAAAATACGATAAATAATTTGGTTTACTGCTTTAGGTAAAGTTTTATCTGGATCACGCGCTTCCGCAGCCGTAATACCAAATAATTCAATTCCACCGAATGCGAAGATAATTACAGCCATAGCCATAACTAAACCTTTTATGCCATACGGAAAGAAACCACCTAGTGCCCAAAGGTTACTAATACTAGCTTGCGGGCCAGCAGTGCCTGTAGCAAGTAAATAAGAACCAAAAGCGATCATTGCTAAAATTGCCAAAATTTTGATGATTGAGAACCAAAACTCCATTTCACCAAACAATTTTACATGCAATAAATTGATACCGTTGATTAATAGGAAAAAGGCTAATGCTGAAGCCCATGTCGGAATTTCAGGCCACCAATATTGGATATATAGACCAATTGCACTCAGCTCCGCCATACAAACTAAAATATTTAGTACCCAATAGTTCCAACCTGACATAAAGCCAGCGAATGGACCCCAGTACTTATAAGCAAAGTGACTGAAAGAACCACTCACAGGCTCTTGTACAACCATTTCACCTAACTGTCGCATCATTAGAAAAGCGATAAACCCAGCGATTGCATACCCCAGGATGACTGATGGTCCTGCAAGCTTGATTGATTGAGAAATACCGAGAAACAATCCAGTACCAATTGCACCACCTAGTGCAATAAGTTGGATATGCCGATTGCTTAAACCGTGTTTCAGGTTTCCTTGCTGTTGGTTTGACATATGATTATTCTCATCCTTGTCACGTAATTTTATTATTCAAAATTACGTATATCATAAATTAATCAGAAATGCCTAGTATTGATTGAAAAATAATTAAGTTACTTTTCTTGTAACTGCGCATATAAGCAGAAATTTCAATAAATAACAATAATTATGAATTATGTAATTAAATTATGTATTGCGTAATTAATTTAATTGCGTATTATAGAATAAATAAGACACCACCTTTCTTGCTTAATCGAAGTACATAAGCGATATGAAATAAAAATATTTTATTAAATTTCATATAATTAGGCTCAGAAAGATAAACAACCCAAATAGTTTTTGACAAAATTTGAGACAAGGAAAGCAAATTATGACGCAACTTTTAACATCTTTTCTTGAAATAGATCCCCTTTCAGATTTCACAATACATAATTTACCTTATGGTATTTTCAGTGAAGTGCCTAATGGTCATAAGCGCGTTGGTGTCGCAATTGGTGAATGGGTACTTGACCTAGCCTTATTAGAGTCGGAAGGCTTATTAAATATTGATGGAAATATAAATTGTTTTAATCAACCTACACTCAATAAATTTATTGAGTCAGGTAAACATAATTGGAAAAACGTGCGCAAAATGCTGCAAAGTTTACTTTCAATTGATAATCCAATACTTCGCGATAATGATGATTTGATTTCTCAAGCTTTGTTGAAAAGAGATAGCATTACTCTACATTTACCAATTCATATTCCTGGCTATACCGATTTCTACTCATCAAAAGAACATGCCACTAACGTTGGTACGATGTTTAGAGATCCTAAAAATGCTTTACTTCCAAACTGGAGTGAACTTCCAGTTGGCTACAATGGTCGTGCAAGTTCTGTCGTGGTCAGTGGTACAAATATCGTTCGCCCATCTGGTCAGATCAAACTACCAAATGTTCACCGCCCTATTTTCTCTGCTACCCGTAAACTAGACTTTGAGTTAGAAACTGCGTTCGTTGTTGGTAAATCGACTGAACTAGGACAGCCTATTTCTATCGATAATGCATGGGATCATATTTTTGGTATGGTGCTATTGAACGATTGGTCCGCACGCGATATTCAACAATGGGAATATGTTCCTTTAGGACCATTTAATGCAAAAACCTTTGCAAGCGCCATTTCTCCGTGGGTTGTTACCATGGAAGCTCTTGAACCATTTAAAGTAATAGGTCCAGAGCAAGATCCAAAACCACTAGATTATTTACAAGAAAATATTGCTAATAGCTATGACATTCATCTTAGCGTTGAGATACAAAGCCCTCAATCACAATCAACGGATGTCATTTGCCAAACGAACTTTAAATATATGTATTGGTCGATGGCGCAACAACTTACTCATCACACCATTGCGGGCTGTAATGTCCAAGTTGGTGATCTCATGGGTTCGGGTACGATCTCTGGGTCAAAAATTGACTCTTATGGAAGTTTGTTGGAATTAACTTGGAATACGACCAAACCTATTACCCTATCTAATGGGGAAAACCGCGGTTTCTTAGAAGATGGAGATCGCGTCATCATGAAAGGTTATTGTGAAAAAGATGGTATTCGTATCGGATTCGGTCAAGTCGAAAATACCATTCTTGCAGCGCATACATTTAACTTCGATAAAAAAGAGGTTGAACAGTATGAAACTGTATAGTTATTTTCGTAGCTCTGCTGCCTATCGTGTCCGTATTGCACTTAACCTAAAAGAACTTAGCTACGAAACGGAAAGCATTCATTTAGTTAAAAATGAACAACAAATGGATCGCTATAAAACTTTAAATCCTAGTCAATTGGTGCCCACGCTCATTGATGAAAATCACGTTTTCTTACAATCGATGAGTATTTTAGAGTATTTGGAAGAACAATATCCAACCAAAGCCCTATTACCTAAAAATTTGGTTGAACGTGCCAAAGTTCGTGCTTTTTCCCAAGCAATTGCTTGTGATATTCATCCTTTAAATAATTTAAGGGTATTGAAATATCTCAATAATGAACTTGCTATCAGTGATCAGCAAAAAAATGATTGGTACACACATTGGGTAATCGAAGGCTTTAGAAGTCTAGAGCATCAACTTCAGCACTCAAATGGACAATTCTGTTTTGGAACTAAACCAACGTTTGCAGACTGTTGTTTAATCCCCCAAGTCTATAACGCAAAACGTTTCAAAATTGATTTAAGTGCTTTCCCAAAAATTGAAAGTATTTATCTGCATTGTCTAACTCTCCCAGCATTTCTACATGCCTCACCAGAACAACAACCAGATTGGGAATAATGAAAAGGAATTTGATATGAGTTTTGCAATTAAAAAAATCCACCACGTTGCCTATCGCTGTAAAGACGCCAAAGAAACAGTGGAATGGTATAAAAAAATGCTGAATATGGATTTTATCCTAGCATTTGCTGAAGACCATGTTCCCTCAACTAAAGCTTTTGACCCCTATATGCATTTGTTCTTGGATGCAGGGCAAGGAAATGTATTGGCTTTTTTTGAACTTCCAACACAGCCTGAAATGGGACGTGATGAAAATACACCTCAATGGGTACAACATATTGCTTTCGAAGTTGAGAATCAGGAAGCACTATTAGATGCAAAAGCACATTTAGAGCAACACGGTGTAAAAGTGTTAGGTGTAACTAATCACGGTATTTTCCATTCTATTTATTTCTTTGATCCTAATGGACATCGCCTAGAACTCACTTATAACGACAGTCATGCTGATGCCAAAATTGCTCGTATCACTGAAGAGATGAAACTTGAAATGTTAGATGAATGGAGCCGTACCAAACGAGCACCTCAACACACACATTTCTTGCATGAAGAAGAATTAGGAGCATAGACATGGTCAACAAAGTCTCTGTAAATGCCGAAACAGCACTTCAAGGTATCGTCAAAGATGGTCAAACCATTGCTGTTGGTGGTTTTGGATTATGTGGTATCCCAGAAGCGTTAATCCAAGCTTTAAAACAAAGTGGTGTTAAACAACTTACTTGTATTAGTAATAACGCTGGCGTAGATGACTATGGGCTTGGTTTATTGCTACAAACCAAACAGATTAAAAAAATGATTTCATCTTATGTCGGTGAAAATAAAGAATTCGAACGTCAATTTTTAAACGGCGAATTAGAAGTTGAACTGACTCCTCAAGGGACACTCGCCGAAAAACTTCGTGCTGGGGGTGCAGGTATTCCTGCATTCTATACAGCGACAGGTGTAGGAACAAGCATCGCTGAAGGCAAAGAAGTTCGAGAGTTTCAAGGTAAGTCTTATTTACTCGAATCATCATTAACCGCTGATGTTGCTTTAATCAAAGCGTATAAAGCAGATAAAGCAGGAAATTTAGTTTTCAGAAAAACTGCGCGTAATTTTAATCCTGAATGTGCAATGGCGGGTCGCTATACCATCGTTGAGGTCGAGCAAATCGTTGAGCTGGGCGAAATCGATCCAGATGATATTCACTTAGCAGGTATCTATGTGAATGCAGTCGTTTTGAATGCTAATCCAGAGAAACGTATTGAACAACGTACATTAAAAGTTGCTGTATAAGGAGTGAGTCATGGCATGGACTAAACAACAAATGGCACAACGTGCAGCCCAAGAATTACAAGATGGCTTTTATGTAAATTTGGGTATTGGCTTACCAACCTTAGTAGCAAACTATATTCCTATTGGTATAGATGTTTGGTTACAGTCTGAAAATGGATTATTGGGTATTGATGAATTTCCGACTGAAGATCTTGTCGATGCAGATCTTATCAATGCTGGCAAACAAACCGTGACTGTAAAAAATGGTGGCGCATTCTTTTCAAGTTCTGAATCATTTGCGATGATCCGTGGCGGACGTGTTAACTTGGCCATCTTAGGTGCAATGGAAGTATCAGAACAAGGTGATCTTGCCAACTGGATGATTCCAGGAAAGAAAGTTAAAGGCATGGGTGGTGCAATGGATTTGGTTGCTGGAGTACAAAAAGTTGTCGTCTTGATGGAGCACTCCACCAAAGATGGTCAACCCAAAATCCTAAAGAACTGTACTTTGCCTCTAACAGGTAGTCAGGTTGTGAATCGTATTATCAGTGATTTAGGTGTACTCGATATCACAGAACATGGCGTGGAACTTGTTGAGTTAGCAGAGCAAGTGAGCTTTGATGAAATACAAGCAGCAACTGGTATTGAAATCAGAAATACACTTGCAGCATAAGTTTCTATCGGTATTGAAGAAATATAGCTTTAATACCGATTTTTTATTGCCTAAATTTCATCGAAATCACGTCTTTAAGTTTATTTTTAATATGATAAGACGGAATGTAACATTAAAAATCATCAAAATATGCTTATACAATTCACCTATTTAAGTCATTTAAAAAGATGATTTTTATTTTATCCATTACTCAGGCATTATGTGCTGAGTTGATATTGTAAAAATGATCCATAGAACACCACTAAAGAGAATCTAGATTAAGGGCTATTGAATGATTGAAGAAAAGTTATCTGGTGGGGTTCAATCACTTGAGGTAGGTTTAACCGTACTCAATGCACTTTTAGAACACAATAAACCAATTATTTTGAAAGATCTGTCTCATAAGCTAGATATGCATCCTGCCAAAGTACATCGTTATTTGGTTAGCCTAATTCGTATGAATTACGCCAAACAATTAGATGATGGGCAATATACTTTAGGAGATCAAGCTTGGCGGTTAGGTCTGAGCTGTATTCAACATACTGATGTTTTACAACTGGTTCAGCATCTAATTTATGAATTACAGAATAAGATCGGTTGCGGCATCCAGATTAGCAAATGGTCACCTCAAGGTCCTTTGGTTGTTCAATCAATCGAATCAAACCACCCGATCTCAATTGTGACCAAAGTAGGTTCAATTATGCCTTTGGTCAACTCTGCTGCAGGTCGTGTGTTTGCCTCATATTTACCTGAAGCAGTTATTAAGCCCCTTATGCAGGCTGAATGGGATAAAGCGACTCGTAATCATTATCCGATCAAGCCGAACGATTGGAATGAGTTCATCGCCTTAAAAGAGAAAACATTAAAATATGGTATGGCGATTGCCCAAGGAGATTTACTCGTTGGAATAAATGCTGTCGGTATTCCAATCTTCAATGCTCACCGCTCGATGGAATTTTGTATTGTTGCTTTAGATAGCGAAATGTTTTTACCTGTACATCAAGACAGTGAAAAACTCGAATTATTTAAACGTGAAGTCGCTGCAATCAATCAATTTATTCAAACACGATAAATATTTGCAAATAAAAAAGCCAAGAAATAAATTTCTTGGCTTTCTCTTTTTAGAGTTTTTATTTTGCTTCTAATACACCGCGGCGAATTTGATCACGTTCAATTGATTCAAATAACGCTTTGAAGTTACCTTCACCAAAACCATCATCGTCCTTACGTTGAATAAACTCAAAGAACACTGGTCCAAGCATATTTTGAGAAAAAATCTGCAACAGCAACTTTTTCTGACCATCTTTGGTATTACCATCTAGTAAAATACCACGCTTTTGTAATTCTTCAGTCGGTTCACCATGTGCTGGTAAACGATCCTTCAACATTTCGTAATAAGTCTCTGGTGGTGGTGTCATAAACTCCAAACCCAAACCTTTTAACTTATCCCATGTTGAAAGCAAATCATCTGTAATAAAAGCAATATGCTGAATGCCTTCACCATTAAAATCTGCTAAGAATTCGGCAATTTGACCATTACCTTTATCTGAATCTTCATTTAAAGGGATACGAATCATGCCATCTGGTGCAGTCAAAGCTTTTGAAGTCAGACCAGTATATTCGCCTTTGATATCAAAATAACGAATTTCTTGGAAATTAAAAATCTTCTCGTAGAAATTTGCCCAATAATCCATACGCCCTTTGTAGACATTGTGGGTCAAATGGTCAATTTCGTTTAAACCAGCGCCTTTTGGATTTTTATCTACGTCATCAAAGAAGACGAAGTCATTAGAATAAATATCACGGTCAACAAGGAAAATTGGCATTCCACCAATTCCTTTAATCGCAGGAATATTGAGTTCCATCGGTCCAGCTTGTGTGTACATCGGCTCAGCACCAAGCTCAACAGCATTTTTAAACGCTTTAGCTGCATCGCGGGTTCTAAACCCCATTGCACATGCAGATGGACCGTGTTCTTTGAAGAAGAATGAAGCATAAGATTCAGGCTGATAATTCAAAATAATATTGATATTACCTTGGCGCCATAAATAAACTTTTTTAGATTTATGTTTTGCAACTTTAGAAAAACCGATTGTTTCAAAAATTTGATCTAAGCCATTTTCCGTCGAAACAAACTCAATAAAAGCAAAACCACATAGTTCTAATGGGTTATCTAAAATGTCCATCTAGTTTCCCTTATTTAGATAAATTCATCCGTTTGAATACTAAACACATGCTTATGTATAACAATCAATAGCATCTGCTTAACTTACTAGAAAAGGTAACAAGTGTTTTTATAAGTGTCTCAAAAACATCCTGATTGAAACCTTTCCTGTCCTTATCGCAACCAATACATCTTTTAGAAAACCTATTCTCAGTATTGATTTTAATCCATAGAACCATGCTACAAGAAAGATTAAATTTATGCAATACATAATTTAATTACGAATAGTATAATTTAATTAAATTTCAATCTCACCAAAATTAGGTGAATTTTCACTAGAATAAAATTTAAAAAACAAGCACGCCATATCAAAATCTGACATTCTTAAAAATCGAGTAAATAAATCCCGATGTGTTACAAGGCAATTAAAAATAATTATCAAATCTAACAATTCGTTACTTGTAGATTGCATAGGTTCAGGGCATGGTTTGACTACTGCTGAATTATAGGAAATTGTTGCCTATGGCTAGCCCTGCTCAAGCAATAAGACATAAATTACTTAATACTTTCTTTTCAAGACACTCGGTTTGGTTTCTTTGTATTTTTACTGCTTTAACTATTACTTGGTTTAGAACGATTTATACACCACACACCATTTATTATTTTATTTCAGATACGTTATTAAATACGCTATGGCTTGTCACCAGCTTACTGAGTCTCTTGGGTCTACATGATTTATTGCAAAAAAAGCATGCAATACTCAGAAACTATCCCATTTTAGGGCATTTCCGTTTTATCTTTGAAGATGTTCGACCTGAGATCAGACAATACTTTATAGAGTCTGATCAAGATGCATTACCCTTTTCAAGAATGCAACGTAGTCTTGTTTATCAACGTGCAAAAAATGAAAATGCAGACAAGCCATTTGGTTCAATTATCGATGTTTATGAACCAAACTATCGATTTATCGTTCATTCAATTTCTCCATGTCCGCCTGCTGACCCAAGCACTTTTCGCGTACAGATTGGCAATAGCCAATGTAGTCAACCCTACAGTGCATCCATAATGAATATTTCTGCCATGAGTTTTGGAAGTTTAAGTGCGAATGCAATTCGTGCACTCAACAAAGGTGCTCATCTAGGAAATTTCTATCATGATACGGGTGAAGGTAGCTTGAGCCCTTATCATCTAGAAAATGGTGGTGACATCGTATGGCAAATTGCAAGTGGCTATTTTGGTTGTCGAACTGTTGATGGATTATTTGATCCTGAAAAATTTAGACAACAAGTACAAAATCCAAAAATTAAGATGATTGAGCTAAAACTCTCTCAAGGTGCAAAACCCGGACATGGCGGAATATTACCAAAACATAAAATTACGCAGGAAATTGCAGAAATACGAGGCGTTTCTAGAGACCAAGATTGTATTTCTCCTGCCAAACATCCAAGTTTTAATACACCTATTGAAATGATGTTCTTTATTCAAAAACTTAGAGAGCTATCTAGTGGAAAGCCCGTGGGTTTTAAACTGTGTATTGGTCAACCTTGGCAATTTATGAGTATTGTCAAAGCGATGCTTGAAACCAAAATCATCCCTGACTTTATCGTCGTTGATGGCTCTGAAGGTGGTACAGGTGCAGCACCAATTGAATTTAGTGATTATATCGGCACCCCCTTAAGAGAAGGCCTACGCTTTGTACATAACACTTTAATAGGTGCAGGCTTACGACAACAAATAAAAATTGGTGCCAGTGGAAAAATGATTAGTGCTTTTGATATTGCGAGCACCTTTGCTTTGGGCGCAGATTGGGTTAATTCAGCACGAGGCTTTATGTTTGCTGTGGGATGTATTCAAGCGCAAAGTTGTCATACGAACCAATGCCCTGTTGGAGTTGCAACGCAAGATCAAGATCGTCAAAAAGCGATAGATGTTCCGACTAAAGCAGAACGTGTATTTAATTTTCATAAAAATACATTACATGCATTATCAGAAATGATTGCAGCTGCAGGCTTAAAGCATCCATCTGATATTAAAGCCCATCATCTTGCCCAACGTATGAATGATCGTGAAATCAAAAATTATGCACAGATTCATTTTTTTCTTAAAGAAAATGAATTACTGCAAAATGATCTGAACGATGAAGAAAATTTCTACTATAGAATGTGGAAATTAGCAGATGCTAATACATTCTAGTAATGATTAAGTTATAAAAAAATCACCACTAGTAATAGTGGTGATTTGGTTTTGCATGTAAAAATGCAGGAATCAATCCTGTCAAAGCAGCTCGAATATCTGCACGCTCATTAATCAATTGATGTGAACCCTCTTCCAACATCAACAAGGTCTGTAATCTAAATTTACGGCGAATATATTCAATATTATAACGCCAATCTACTGTTTGATCGAGTGCACCTTGAGCAAGCCATACAGGAATACGACATGCAGGTCGATGTTCCATTTCTAACATCCATTTAGACATTGCTAAAATCCAATCCATCCCCATCATTCTCGGTTGTAAGGGATCAGTTAGGCGAATAAATCTTAAAAATTCAGGATTATGATTATTACGACGGAAATGTCGTGGTACTTGGCTCTTTATACGACGAATAATTCCCAAACCAACAGAATTATGCCACCAAGCTGTTTTCGCAGGTCGAATTAATGGCGATAAGAGCAACACTCGATTAACGATCGGATCTTCTCTACGCTCAGCAAATTCAAGTAAATGATGCATCCAAATCGCACCACCAGTACTTTGCCCTATTCCTAACCATGGTTTTGGTAGTTGTTTAGCACTACGAACAACATCATAAACTGCATGCAATACTTGCTGGTAATGGTCAAAATTCTGAATACTTGCTGGTGAGCCATTACTTAATCCGTGACCGGGCAAATCGTATGTAATAACACTGAATCCTTGATCAAGAATTTCTTTTATGATGGGTTGATAAATACCACTATGCTCTAAGTATCCATGTAATAAGCATACAGTACCTAAAATCTTTTCACGTTGAGGCTGAAATACTTGTACATGTAAACGAAATAATGGCATTTCAACATAGCCTTGCCAGTGTTCGCATTCAAGTAAATCTAAACCATAAAGCTTTCTATAGGCTTGTAGTGCTTTTGAAGGTTCTATTATTTTTGATAAATCAAGCGGCTCTAAAAGCTGAGGCGTTGTTTCTCTATTGGGGATAGGTAAATCCAATTGTTTGAGTATTGTCGGATTTAAAAATGGAATATTGGACATATTATGGTATCTCTCGACAATCACTTGAACCAAAAAGCGTATCACGAATCGTTGCTAGCAATTCATAGTTAGCACGACGACTGTGATCATAGTTTTGTTCACTTGGTCGCCAGTCTGTCAATATTGTTGGCATCGGTGCGATCACAGGAACAGTTTCAATTCCATTGAGTGCAAATAAACGTCTTGTTCGTGGCATATGATATTCATCTGTGATGAGAATGACTGTCGGTGCGCCACCTTTCTTTTGCAGTAATAATGAACTAAATCTAGAGTTTTCACAGGTATTCATACTTCTATTTTCTAGAAGCTTCGCTTCTATACCGCGTTCTTTCAGCCAAGCTTGCATATAAGGTGCTTCAACACCACTTAAAACAATAGGAAGAGGATACTGCTTTTCGACTTGCAAAGTTTTTTCCAATCGAAGACGTGTATAGTTATTTACAACAATATCTTTACCATTTGCACCCAGTGTCAAGCCACCACCTAAAACAACAATTGCATATGGCTGAGACAATCCTTGCGACTCGTTCATTCCATCCTTGTTCTTCTTCAGATCAACTAAATCTTTATTTGTCTCGTCTTTTTCATCTGGATAAACAGGTAATTCAATAGGATATGTTTCTAAAAAAGCAATATATTTTCCCATTAATGCCTGATTATCAGGCGTATTCCACTGTAAAAAATCCATTGGCGTACTTGCTGCTACAGCAGAACTCTCTTGTTCCTGTTCTGATTTCTCGGCCATTAATGGAATATTCGTCTGCTGATTTTCTTCTGCATTTTCACGTTCTTGCTCTTCGGTAATCAGTTGTTGTAATAATTTATAACGTGCTTGAATTAATCTTAAATCTTCAGGTTTTTCAGACTGAAATGTTTTTTCCATTAACTTGAGATAAGCTTGGCGCGCAATCCACAAATTAGACCCCGGCTCCAAAGTTTCATGCTCGCTTAACGCAGCTGGTTTTTGACTTTGTGCAGCAACTTCATTCACATCAACAGGCACAAATCGGTTTAGCCCCTTTACAACCAATTGCGAATAAAATGGCGAATATAAAAAAAGTACAAAGCAGCCTAATAGCACGAAAAATATGGTTATGATTCGTACTAAGCCAATCATCCAATGTACTTTATCCATAAAATTCCTTATACATGATGCGCTTGGATTAAGCCTTGCTCACTATACAACACTGGTTCAGGTTCTAATTGAATATTAAACTTCTGTTTTACATCACTTTGTACAGTTTGATAGGTATTTTTAACATCAGCTAATGTCGCGTCTGCATAATTCACTAACACCAATGCCTGTTTATCAAACATTCCAACAGAACCAAGTTGTTTGCCTTTCCAACCTGTTTGATCAATCAACCAACCAGCCGCAACTTTAACATTGCTATGTGCTTGAGGATAATGGGGAATATTTGGAAAATGTTGAGCAATTTTGCCAAATTCAGCTTCAGTCAAAATTGGATTCTTAAAAAAGCTTCCAACATTTGGAAATTCTTTTGGATCAGGCAATTTACTTTGACGAATATGAATCACCTGATTTTGTAAATTTTCAGCGGTGAATTCCTCTCCAACAGCTTGTTTAAGATCACCATAACTCAACTTCAAATCAGCTTTTTTTAGTAATTTGAAAGTAACACTCACGATGATGTAGCGGTTTGGATAGTCTTTGAAAATACTATGGCGATAAGCAAAGTGACAGTCTGAACCTGAAATAGAGTCAAACACTTTTAGTTGACGATCATAGACTTGAACAGAATCGATAAACTCGCCAACTTCAACACCATAGGCACCAATATTCTGCACAGGTGATGCACCCACTAAACCGGGAATTAGTGCGAGGTTTTGCAAACCAAACCATTGTTGTTGAGTGCTGTACAACACAAAGTCATGCCATACTTGCCCAGCACCCACTTTAACTGTGATGGTATTTTCATCTTCAGCGAGAACATTTATTCCTTGTATATTTAAATGCAACACCAAAGCTTGAATCTGTTGGGGTAATAACACATTACTTCCACCAGATAAAATCAAAGCATTCAAATTGTGTTGCTCAGCAAAGTTTAATGCCTCGATCACATCATCAGGATGATTGATTTGAACATAATGCGAAGCAATAGCATTCAAATTTAATGTATTTAAGTTTTTAAGCTGAACTTGTGCTTGTACCTGCATATTAAATTAAATCCTATTACCCTACTTTCATTTGCTTTTTAAAAACGTTAACCCATGCTTGGCTGCTAGATTCACATTGATCAAGTACTCGATCAAATCCATCCGATCCACCGTAGTAAGGATCAGGAACAGCTTGTTGCATAAAATGAGGGTCATGCTCACTCATCAATGCGATCTTGGCTCGAATTCGATCAGCACCGAATTGATTTACCGCTTTTGATATTAATGCCTGAATATCATCAAAATTTTCATGATCCATCGCAAGAATAAGATCAAACTCAACAAAGTCTGCTAAAACAATTTGTCTTGCTCTTAATGTTGATAGATCATAACCACGTTGTATGGCATGTTTTTGACTACGTAGATCAGGCGCTTTGTTTGGATGATAATTACTAGTTCCCGCAGAATCGACCACCACATTTAAACCATGTGTCTCACAATAATGTCTGAGAATGGCTTCTGCTGTAGGAGAACGACAAATATTCCCTAAACAAACGCATAGAACCCTATATGGTGTTTCCATTAAAAAAACATTCCAAGATTTTGTTTTTTAACAAAATATAAATATTGCATACAAAATTCCTGCAAAGTGCTTAAATGTGATCATACGTGAATTGACCATTGTGACATCAGGTATTTTGTCAAAAATTGCTTTGATTTGAAAGGAAATAGTAACGATCAATATTGAATATTCTTTATCAAGATCTACTCTTTATGAATTAAGAATATGTGTCAGCTTTAAACTAATTAAAAGAAACTGTGATCAAATAGTATATTCATAAAAATTATGAATCATTTTAGATCAAAAAAGATAAACTAAAAATATAAAAACTTTTTAAAAAAGTGATTTTCTGCAAGGAAATAAATTGAAAAAAATGTCTTCTTAAGAGTTTTTACAACCTTAATCTGTAGTTTATTCACACTATTTTTATCTAAATTTATAGAGGTAGAAAAAGTGTAATAAACAACAAAGATAAAAGAGCACCTTTAGATCCGATAAAATGTTCTTTAATAAAAATATTGGTATATTAATTAGCCAAAACAATACTATATTTGATGCAGTTCAGATATACGCTGTCATAGATAAAAAAGAGAAAAACTATTTGGTTAAATCAAAAAATATTGTATATTTGGATCATAATTTTGATAACAATACGTCATAAAGAGTAAAAACTATGTCAGCTTTTTTAGTCACTATCGGGTTTCTCTTTTCAGTGTGCGGAATGATATTTAGCCCACACATATTTCACAATTTAATTAAAAACACTCAAGAGCGTAAAATTATAAGCTTTGTATCTATGTTACCTGGGATACTAATATTATCTCTTGGATTTTATTTAAGTTGATAGTTTAAAATTAAAATTCACTTAGAAATTATACTCATCTTAATTTTACAACTTAATCAAATTAACAATCCTTGGTAAGTAAGACTAAAAACATCCACCTTAAAGCACTGATAAAAAATATTTTTATTAAACTCAGATCATCCATGCATCTTTTAAAAATATGATTTTTTCATCTAATATTTAAAATTTCTTGATTTATTTTTTATATTTATTTAAATAATATTTTATTTTTTCTAAATTAAAAACCTAATCTTCATCTGGAATAATTATATCAATTATTAAATGTGATTTCTTATTAAAAGTCAAATATTTAAGATTTAGATTATTATTAAAATACAACCATTGACTCACTTACCAAAAGATCGATTGGTTTTTTTAGATCATAATCACATAAAATTTTAGTTTCTGCAAAGTGGTTCTATATATTCATCATAGGATTTTAATATTCTCATCAGTTGAAATATTTTTGTACTTTACACATTCATATTACTCACAAACTATTTCAAGTTTCTTACTGTATGAATCCATTGTTTCCTTAAGATCACCTAATAGTTGCTCTTTATTCTTGGCATTTAATTTTTTTAACTTTGTAAGTCTTAGAATAGCTGGCAAGTATTCATACTTATAGATCTTGGGATATTGTAAACATAGAATATTTTCCTGATCGACCTTTTCAGCTTTATGATTATTGAGAATTCTTAAGAATGCTTCAATCTTATTATTAGCCTCTTTTAAATGGTTTCTCGCGACCAACTCTCCAAAACTAGATTGCTGACAACCAGCTACCCCTACAGTAATGAAAATTAATAATACTTTTTTCATATTTTTAACATTTTAAGTTATTGAAAACTTGGTTTATTTTGAAGCTCAAATTTATAACATAACTTTACAAAAAATAAAGACCTTTATTAAGAAATTTCAATGCACCAACTTGAAATAAATGCACCCTATTGCTTCGATTGGTTAGTTATTGCTTCAGAAGCATTGAATGAATTACTCTTTAAGGCTACTGATGAGCTCTTTCTTCCAACACCAAGCGTTGATTCATATTGTCTTTATGATGCATAGAGACATGACCATAACACTTTCAAAATGACAGAATCGCTTCAAAGCTACACTTATTTACAGCGTGTTATGTTAATTTATTTGGGCAGTGAAACTTATACTCACTTGATATAAAAATGATGTATTTATGATGAAAAATAAGGATGTATGTATGAACCCGTTTCAATTTCAAACTGTTCCCAACATTATCTCGGGGCTAGGTTCGATACAAGAACTTAAAAACGTGCTTTCTCAACAAAATTATCAAAAAGCATTAATTGTGACCGATGCAGGGATGATACAGCATCAATTGCATCAACCCATTTTAGAAATCCTGACTCAGATTGGTCTCGAGTATCTTATTTATTCCGATATCCAAGCAGATCCACCAGAGCATATTGTATTAGAAGCTGTTGATTTTGCGACACAAGAGCAAATTGATGTGATCATAGGTTTTGGTGGTGGTAGTTCCATGGACGTGGCTAAAATCATTGCCTTGCTCGCACACCCTAAACAACAGCAAAAACTGAGTGAAATCTATGGGGTAAACCAAGCTAAAGCACCGCGTTTACCACTCATTCTTATTCCAACAACAGCGGGAACAGGTTCAGAAGTCACACCAATCTCAATTGTCACAACAGGTGCAACCACTAAAATGGGGGTGGTAGCGCCAATTTTATATGCTGATGTAGCTATTTTAGACGCAACTTTTACACAAGGTCTGCCTTCTCACATCACTGCTGCAACAGGTATTGACGCGATGGTACATGCAATTGAAGCCTACACTTCAAATGTTAAAAAGAACTTCTATGCAGATATGTTAGCCAAAAATGCATTGAAATTATTAAATCATAATTTAGCTAAGGTATTGAAAAATGGTGCTGATCTAGAAGCTCGCCAAAATATGCTGGTCGGTTCGATGCTTGCTGGTCAAGCATTTGCTAATGCCCCAGTCGCAGCAGTCCATGCCCTCGCTTATCCATTGGGCGGACATTTCCATCTTTCACACGGACATACCAATGCCTTAGTTTTAGTTGAAGTGCTAAAGTTTAATGCCCCGAAAGCTAAGCAATATTATGCAGAACTCATGCAACTGTTAGATCCACGTAGTACAGGTTGTACCGATGGTTTGTGTGATCTATTTATTGATCATATGCAAAATCATTTAGACCAAAGTGGATTAACATTGAAATTAAAAGATTTAGACATTCCTGAGGCAAAGTTACCTCAGTTAGCAAAAGATGCAATGCTACAAACCAGACTGTTGCAAAACAATCCAAGGGAAATGACCGAGCAAGACGCATTACAGATCTATCAGGCGATTTATGCATGAGCAAACCGACTTTAAAACGACGCGAACAATTTAAATTCTTTTTTCCAATCCAAACCCGTTGGGCTGACAATGATATCTATGGCCATGTCAACAACGTGACGTATTATAGTTATTTTGATACCGCAGCCAATTCATTACTGATCCAGGAAACTGGCTTCGATATTCGCAATAGTGAAATTATTGGCTTAGTGGTTGACTCTGCCTGTAGTTTTTTGCAAGAGCTTTCCTTTCCAGAAGTCGTTGAGGTTGGTGTTGCGATTGGCAAAATTGGAAATTCATCACTTAGATACGAGTTGGCGATCTTTAAACAAGGTCAGCACGAGGCTGCTGCTCAAGGGCATTTTGTCCATGTCTTTGTAGACAGAGAAAGTCGAAAAAGTACCGCTATTCCAGAACAGATGCGGGATGTTTTAAACCACTATTTACTGTAATTTCAGATCGTAGAAATAAACATGCCGCAACATTGTCATGAATGATGTTGCGGCATGCCATGATTAATTTAAATCATTAGATATGTGGTAAAGCATAAGGCACGATATCTTGGAAGGTACGACCATGCACATTTTCACCAATGGCATGCATTTTCCATGCATCGTTGTGGCGATAAATTTTTGCAATAATCAAACCCGTATGTGCCCCCTGTGAAGACAGTTTGTAGCTTGCAATTTCTTGATTGCTAGATTGATCCACCAAACGACAGAATGCATTTTCAACTTTCTCAAAGGTCTGTCCACGGAAACTGCTTACAGTAAAAACCAAAGATTTTACTTGTACAGGAATCTGGTTCAAATTAACACGAATAACTTCATCATCACCATCGCCCGCGCCGGTTAAGTTATCGCCAGAATGGTGGATACTGCCATCTTTACTTTGGAGTTGGCCAAAATAAACTACATCTAATACTTGTTTATTATCATCAAATAGAATCACTGAAGCATCAAGGTCGATATCTCCACCGCCGCCGCCAAAGCCGAAAAAGCCCTTACTCTTCGCTACATCCCACCCCACACCTAAAAAGATTTGTTGCAAGCTGCTGCCATCTGCTTTTTGCAAGCTGATTTTTTGGCCTTTTTCTAAATTAATTCCCATGTGTTTTTACTCCTCTGGATAGAATGATAAAAATGATTGTTTTAATTTTATTGATTACGGTTTAAATTTAACTTCGACGTTAACCATTGCAGGAAGTTATTGCGATTTCGAGAACAGATCACCACCTTACCTTGACCCGAAAAACGCAATACCATACCTTCTCCACTGGTCACACTATTGACTAAATTGCCAAGAAAACCACTGCTCTGTGAAGTAGATACCGATAGATTATAATTTAAGCGCGAATCCCAACAGACCACATGTCCATTATCAATAATGACTTCTTTGTTTGGTTCAACCTCAAGCTCAAACAAGGTCCCACAGCCAGACACCACCACTTGGCCTTGCCCACTGGTTTCCATCACCAGAAAACCGCCGGTATTGCCAAAAAATGCACCACCTAGACTGCTGTTTAAACGTGCTTTAACCTCAACTGAATCATGGGCTGCCACAAAAGCCCCATCACTTAGCAAATACTGCGTCGCACCGACATCCAAAATCTGCATATCGCCATCCAATGCTGCTGACAATAGACAATCGCCATCTCCACGTACCGCTTCGATATGCTGCTGGAACAACGATTCATCATTGGCAAAACGGCGTAATAGAGATTGCATTAAACCACCTTGCAAACGCCCTTTTAATTCCAATGGTGCTTCCATCATCACCATGGCATTACTTTCACAATAGATTTTATCGCCACGACGCATCGAAACATGTAAGAACGGCTCTGGTGAACCCACTAAACTAAACTGTGCCATCGTCTTTATTCCTTTTAATTTCTGACAATCTGATGTTGCTTGGCTGCATTTAACCAATCCGGAAATTCTTGCAATAACAATTCATATAGGCGTTCATCAGAAACACTATCAATGCGATCCAAACTAAAGAAATTACAGTTATCGACAATCCGCCCTGACATTTCATCTAACTTTTCTAGTGCACCATAATCTCGTCCACCGATCCCGACAAATTGCCAGAAAATAGGCAGTTTGGCGGCTTGCGATAATATTTTCTGCATTTGTCTACGGCTGCCCACGCCACCATCTGAAATGAATAAAACATAAGTTGGGATTTGATCTTTGAACTTTTGGAAATAGTTAATCACAGCTTCAATCGCTGGAATTTCCTCATTATAGCGTGCCCCCACTTGCCAGTTCTTCCAACCGCATTGGGTGGTATTAATGAAATCATTGACATTACTGAGGGTTACATCGTCCAGTTGTGTGGTTTTGGCCGCAAAAGCCCAACACTCAAAGCTACCATCACCATCAAAATGAATGGCTAGTGGCATTAGGCGATTCACCACCTTTTGTACATCACCACGACGATATTGCCCATCCATTGAGCCAGATGCATCTAGAACTAAGGCAACACGTGCGGTCACGCCCAGTAAATTTCTCTTTTCCAGTTGAACCAATGATTTTTTGGTCAGATCGATAATGGATGCATTGCCTTTTTTTTCAGCTTTTTGCAAAGATAATTTTTTCTTTAAATCAATATTCGATTGTGGTGCTACTGGTGTCGTCTGTTGTGCTGTATGCTCTTCAGCGACTTCACCACCAAAATGCTGAATTAAAGCGGCAAGACCTGCATTAAAGCCTTGTCCAATCGCTGCTAAGCGCCAAATACCATCTTTTCGATAAATTTCGATCAGCATGGTGGCACGTTCTTGATCAAAGATGCTGCCATCTAACTTCAGTTCAGCAATCGGCTGAAACTGCAAGTTAAGAATTTGAATCGTGGCTTGCTGTAATTGTGACATGACATTCTGACCATCAATGGCTGCGGTCAAAACCAGATGTTGAATACTTGCAGGTAGTTTTGCTAAATCAACTAAAAAACGGCTGCATTTATTCTGGTTTTCAATCAGACGAACCGCTTGGCATGGCGTTTCAGGCTGATTATAAAAGGTCATGTATCGCTCATCACTCAAACGATATTGCGGATCAAGTCCAAAACTGGCGATGTCTAAATCAAAAGCCGCTTGATATTGAATCTGGATATAAAAAGAAGATTGCCCCTGTAAAACATCATTTAATTTTATTTTTTGTCCGCGAACTAAATTCAACATATCAAGCAATAACCTATTTTTATCATTTATAAATATAGAAAAAGAAGATAGTGCCTAAACACTATCTTGCATATGTAACTTAAACAGAAACCCCATAAGAAGCAGCTAACGGACCTAAGCCACCAGCGAAACCTTGACCAATTGCGCGGAATTTCCACTCACTACCGTGTTTATAAAGTTCACCAAAGATCATTGCAGTTTCAGTGCTGCTGTCTTCCGACAAGTCATAACGTGCAATTTCAGTACCACCGGCATCGTTACTTACACGAATGTAAGCATTCGCAACTTGACCAAAGTTTTGGTTACGGTTTTGACCATCGTAAATCGTAACCGCAAAGATCACTTTAGCAACATCAGCAGGTACTTTGCTCAAGTCCACGCTTAAAGTCTCATCATCACCATCACCTTCACCCGTACGGTTATCACCATTGTGAATGACTGAACCATCAGACGACTTTAAATTATTAAAGAAAATAAAGTCATTATCCGCGCGAACCTTACCACCTTCATTAACTAAAAATGCAATTGCATCAAGGTCAAAAGCTGCACCATCAGTCACACGAGGGTTCCAACCTAAACCTACAGTTGTTTTAGTAATGCCAGGCGCTTCTTTGGTTAAGCTAACGTTGCCACCTTTAGTTAAACTAATTGCCATTCGAGTTTCTCCTTATTAAATATCAACTCATTGTTTATTTCATTTGTATCATGGACATCATATACATGATGTATTTATCCATTTTTATCAAGCTTGTGTTTGTTGTTTACTGTAAGCAATTGAAGATAATACAGCCCAAATGATGAATGCAATACCAATTAAGCCTGTTACAACCTCAGGCACATGACCACCTGTTCCGGTATAAAGCATAATTGCAGCTAAAGCACCAATCGCATAATGTGCGCCATGCTCTAGGTAGATAAATGCTTCCAATGTGCCTTTATCAACTAAATAAATCGTCATAGAACGGACAAACATTGCACCAATTGCCAGACCGAGCATAATCACAACCACATCACTTGTGATCGCAAATGCACCAATCACGCCATCGAAACTAAACGAGGCATCTAATACTTCGAGGTAGAGAAAACCACCAATACCTGCTTTAACGATATTACTTGAAGTACCTGAAACCTGTTTTTCATTGACTTCATCATCTTCACTGCTGCCTTCAAGCAAATGACCCAGTACCTGTACACCGATATAGACCACAATGCCCCAGATCCCCGCGACAATCACAATCAGCTTTTGTTGCTCAGGTACAAATGCAGCCATAGTCAGTAAAGCAATCAGTGATACGAACACTGACATCGCAGGAATGTTTGCTAGATTCGATAAATGGGTTTCCAACCAATGGAACCAATGTGTATCTTTACCGTCATCAAACAAAAAGTTTAAGAACACTAACAGTAGGAACATCCCACCAAAGGCAGCAATTTCAGCATGGTGTGCAAGTAGCTTTTCTGAATAAGTTTTTGGATCATTCAGTGCCAATTTCGCCACCTCAACCATTCCCATATCAGCGGTAACACCAACAATTAAGAGTGGGAAGATTAAACGCATACCAAATACAGCAACTAAAATACCAACAGTCAGGAACAGTTTTTTCCAGAACTCATCCCAATTTCTCAGTACTGATGCATTGACAACAGCATTATCAAAAGACAATGAAACTTCCATGACTGCAAGTACACTGGTAATCAATAAGACCTTAAGCATCATCGAAAAACCAGCATTCGGTCCATGGGTAAAGCCCCACCATGCTGCTAAGCCTAGACAGATTATGGTAAAAATAATTGAGAAACGAAAATGTTTCATTTTTTTCCCTTTCTAAACAGCTTTAAGCTATTCATCACTTATAATTGAAATGAGAACATTAGCCGACTTGAATGCCATATTGTTGGCACATCGCAGCAAGCCCACCTGAATAGCCTTGACCAACAGCTTTAAATTTCCATTCACCGTTGTGACGATATACTTCGCCAAAGACCATCGCCGTTTCAGTTGAATAATCTTCTGCCAAATCAAAACGAACCACTTCTATATTCGTGTCTTGATTTACGACACGAATAAAGGCATTAGCAATTTGACCAAAATTTTGACCACGTGCCTGAGCATCGTGAATAGTCACAGTAATCGCAATTTTTTCAATTTCAGGTGATACTTTTGATAAGTCAACTAATAAAGTTTCATCATCACCATCTCCCTGACCAGAACGGTTATCACCCGTGTGCTCTACTGAACTATCTTGAGATTTGAGTTGGTTGTAGAAAATAAAATCATGATCACCACGAACCTTACCCGTTGCAGTTAATAAGAACGCACTCGCATCCAAGTCAAATGCTGCGCCATCCGTCGCACGCTCATCCCAGCCCAATCCAATTAAAATACGAACTAAATTTGGATCTGTTTTACTTAGTGATAGATTTCCACCTTTATTTAAACTAATTGCCATTTTGTTTTTTCTCCTCGTTTGAACACTTAAAATTCAATGGTCTCAATAATGTATATATCTGGATATCGAAAGTGTTGTTATCTAATACATCATTAAATATCAACTTTATTTACTGCCTGCAACCCAGCGCAGACCAAAACCAAAGGCTTGATCCAGCTCACGATGTCCAGGCACATAGCGCACATGACGTTGTACTTGGATACTACCGCCTTGATTGACTAACTCAACAATTCCACACATCCCTAAAGGTTGCCCTTCAGTTAAACGGATTTCAATCGGTGGTTGATCTGGAACATAAATCGTGACCACAGCATCTGTTTCAGCCCAGTTCGGCACACCTTCATAAATAAAGGCAAACAACACCACACGGCGAATCTGCGACCAGTGCTGTCCATTAATCCGAAGCCACTCACCCTCTGTCAATGCACCAGTCCGGTCATCGGCAGAAAGCTGGATAAAGGGGAAACCGTTAAAATCACCAAATCGATCACCTAAAGCCTGAATCACCGATTTGCTACCGTCTTGCATCTCGAACAGGCAACCCAAATCCAAATCAATACCTTGATTTTGGTTAAGCAGCTTTTTAAAGAAGCCTCCTGCTTGTGCCTGCTGAGTCCGTTGATTCCAATTCAGATTAATTTTAATCTCACCAAAACCATGCGCCTGTTTCTGTAAATTAATCTGGTTATTGCGTTTATCTAAGGTAATTTTACTTAAATTAATTTTAGGCTGAGGTGCTGGCGCAGGTACAGGTTGAGGCTCAGGCGTTGTCGCTTGATCACTAATTTCTACCCCAAAATGTTCGGCTAACGGTTGTAAGCCACCATTAAAACCCTGATTCACAAAGCGGAATTTCCACTGGTCTTTATGACGATAAACTTCGGCCAAAATCAGAGCTTTTTCAGTCTTTTCAGCACTTTTTACCGTTGCTGATGCCGTGAGCTGTCCGTTTTCCCATAATTCAATTTGAATATCTTGAATCGCATTAATTGCGCCTTGCCCATCAATCGTTGCACACATCGCAAGCTTGCTGATGTCTGCATCGAACAATTGAGTGTTCAGATTAAATTGCGCGATATAGGGGGCTTTTGTTGTCGCCTCGATTAATTCCACACTACGGTTCGGCGTCTGCTTTTGCCCATAAAAGATCATGTCCGCATCACCACGAACCTTCGCCTGCGCATTTAAGACATAAGCGGTGACATCTAAACCGATATGAGCCGCTAATTTAGTTTTAATTTTCACTAGGCACTGTGACTGGCTCAATGCCAAATTGGCTCCTGTAATGAGTTCTTGCATTTATTATTCCTATATTTTTTGATTTTTATACTTTTAGCCCAAACACTCTTGCTCGTTCTAAAATACGTTCTGCCCAACGGCGATGAGTTGCGGGTTCAAGCATACTGCCATGACAGGCAAATACAGCCTTGCTGCCATCCTGTAAAATACCCTGCGCTTGTTTCAACTCTATTTCATTGACCTGATAAGCCTGATGAACAATCGAGATCTGTGCAGGATGAATCACAGTTTTACCCGATAAGCCATGCTGTAAATCCAGATATAATTCATCCTGCAACAATTTCACCTGACTAAAATGCTCACAGACAGGTGCACTCAGCGCAAAACCATAGGGCAAAAACTGACCTGCTAAATTTGCAATGAGTGTGCCGATTGGTGTTTGGTATAAAGTCATATCACTCGGTCGACGTAAGGCCAAACAATTGAGTAAATCATTGCCACCAACCCGAAGTACCAATACTTTATGAAATTCTGGCAAAGCTTGTCTCAGCTCTTTTATTTGCCCCATATCAAAGCTGTCTGTCGTTTCAAGTGTAGGCATATAGTGAAGTTCTGGTGGAAGAACCCTAAGCCATTGCTCAAAACTGGCTAAACCAAACTTCGGCAATACCATGCCGTCTAAAGCAATAATCTCTTGCCATTCTGCCAACTCAGCGGCCATCGCAATATGACGAGGGCGAATAAAAACTTTTGGATGTTGTTCTAGCCGTTGTTGTTGCTGAATTTGCTGCAACAACTGTTTTAGATTTTGTTTGGCAAACTCAATTTCCTGTTCAGTGATGGCATCTTCCAGACAGATCACCAATGAGCGTAACTCTGGATATTTTTCACCCTTCACCACAGCCCATAAGTCTGGACGCGTGGCAGGCATATATAATGTTGCCCCTAAAGATAATGCAGATAACATAAAATTATCCTTTCCCCAATTTTTGAATCAATGTAATCGCTCTATACGGCGCAATTTGATCACCAACCACTTGTACTGGAGTCTCTGTGACTTGCGTTAAATAACGTAATAAACGAGTATCAGCATCATCAGCATCGCGAAGTAAAACCAGATCAGGTACTCGTCTTAAAATCGCTCGAGTTGCTTCCGCGATACTCGGTTTTATCCGATTAATATTTTGAATGTCGTATTCTTGGGCCAGTTTCTGTACCACCTGCTGGCTTTGATCTTGTTGTGTCAGTTGCTGTGTTTGCCCCCAAACTGCATTCGGTTGTGGATTAAGCTGTGTGCGAATCTGGTTGATGCGCTGAATAAACTGCTGCGAAATATCAAATTCTTTTAAATGACTATATTCAATACAGCGATGCCATTGATCAATGTTATCCGCATTAATTTCCTCTGCACTCAAGGCTTCACCTTCACAAATGCTACGTGAAATGAGACCTGAAATGGTCGAACCCAAAATACCAGATGGAATCAGCCAGTCATCGCCACTGGCCGCCAACCATGCACAACCGGCAATATCAGACAAAACCACCAACGGTAAAGGTCGCCCTGCAAAACGAGGATCTCCACCTAAACTACGTTGTAATTCTTGGCGAATCGCACCTTTCCCCGTCCAACCATCCACAAATACAATCGATTCGTGTCCATGCTTGGCAATAATCGTTTCCAGGGCAGCAAAATCGATGCCACGGTCTCGAATAATACTGATGCCATAATGTACACAGTCACAGCCTAAGTCCTGTATCGCATGATAAAGCAGTACGCCTAAGGGTACGCCCGCACGTACAAAACTCACCAATACAATTGGTTCCTTGAATTGTGCAACCAAGCTTTGTGCCAACTGTTGAACTTCTCGAGCCAAACGTTGTTGCCCTTGTTGCATGGCCTGTTCAAACAACTGTAAATGACGTTCAGTCGGTGCACTCTCCAAACTGATCATTTGCGAATAATGCTTTTCTCCCGACTGAATCAGGCGTTCTTTTTCGATGGTATCGGTTGGTTCAATATGCGTCCGTTTTAGTAAAAAAGTGACTTGTTCTGATTGATAACTACCGCTAAACCCTTGTTTTAAAATTAATTCATTTGCTTTATCTTTATTGATAATCGCCATAATATCCTTCTTGTTTATATTGCTGCGTCAAATTATGTTTTACCCAACGATTCAATTGACTGTGGTTCGGCATGCCCCACCAATGACAGAGATTCAAAAACTCTACATCGGACAAACTATCGCCAAAACCGAGAATCGGGCGTTGTTGAGACGCAAACTGTTGCAATAAAAAACGGGCAGCATTGGCTTTACTCACAGGTTCTGGAATTAAAGCCAAATTATTGCCATTTAAATGAAAATAGAACCCATCCAAAACTGCTGGGCTTAAGCTATTTAATAATTCTGGTAAGAAATTCGGTGCATAGGGATTATCATTTTCGGTATTTTGCTTGGCAACCACGTATAAACCTAAACCTTGTTCTTCGACCACCCAAGTACGGATAGAACCAAAATGGGTTGCCTGTTGTTGTACCACCTCAATCAAAGCCTGTTGTCGTGCTTGATAAGGGGCCAATGCATGTTGCATCTGCGCATGCCAATCCAGATTTATACTGAAATCTGCATTCAGTACCGTACCGCCATGAGAGCAGACGGCCCCGTATTGGAAAGGTAAATGGACCCGAGACAATGCTTCTGCACTTCGTGCCGTAACAGGAATCAAATGTGTACTATGCAACAACCACTGCACAAAGTGCTGCTGAATCGGGTTCATATACGCCAATGCTTGTCCCTGTTTATCCGTGGTGACCATTTTAAAGTCGGCTTGGGGAACAATACGGCGATGGGTCTGGAATAAAGTGTCATCCAGATCAACCAACATGAGCGGCGTTGCAATATTTTGCGCGTCAAATAAGAAATTAGTCATTCGCACTACACAAATTAAAAGTTTGATGAGGAAATTCTACTGCGCTGATGACTTCAGCATTTGGAATCGCGTCTAATAGGCTATTGGCGACTGACTCAGCACAGGTTTCCACTGTAATGAAGATTCGGTCATAATCTAATGGGTTGATATTGTAAACAAAGTTCTGAATACCCAAACCATAGTTATCTGAAAAAGCCAAAGCAGATTGAATTGCATGTCCAACTGCGATCGGTGAACGCGTGATCGCACTAAATTTCACCTCTGCACCCTGTCGCTGCAAATCTTCTGCCAATAGAAAAGATGACCAAACATATTCACCACTTCCCAACACTAAAATCCGTTGCTGAGGTTCGACTTTTAAACGGATATAGGCGGACGTATCTTGAATCGGTAACCGTCCCCAAGTCGGTTCAGACAAGGTCGCATACTCACCAAAAGCCACGGTATCCACTTTAGGCATATTGATCTGTGGTGGATTTTCAGCATCTTGCCATTGCCATTTACCTGTCATCAATGCCACGGATTGACAATGTAATCCAGCAATGTGAATACCAGATGACCAATCCGCCAAAGTGGCCGTCACAATATGGGAAATTTGATCAAAACCAGTCGCCTGTAGTGCAGACACTAAATTGATAAAGGTTTTTCCTGTAGAGGCTTCATCATCGACCAATACAATACTTTTGCTGGCTAAAATTTTCTTTTGGATATCCGCATCAGGAGAACCATACAGCAATTGATCTTGCGCATGGCTGTGTTCTTCTAAAAAGCGAGCCAATAACGGTGCACCATCAACGGGATGACGAGTCGTCGTGACATACAGTGCATCGGGATAGCGTGCTTGTAAAACTTGATGTACACCTGCACCAAGACCTACCGCAGTTTCTGCCATTCCAATCACCAAAATTGGTTCAGGTAAATCACTCGGAATCAGTTGAGCTAAATCAGTAAACGCATGACGCATGACTTGAGGACTCACCGGAATATGTCTTCCCAAGACTTTTGAGACAAATAAAAAAGCTCTTTTCGGATTTATTCGTTCAGCAAAACCGAGTAAATCCTGCCATTTCCAATGGCTATTTTCATCGGGCTGTAAATCCAGTTTGCCACGTTGTAATTCAATCTCGATCATATAATTCTTAAATCTAAGTTAAAATAATATACATAATGGTCTTTATATTACACAAATACTCTGACTTATGCTGCGTACAGTGACTGAACTTTCCATCTTTTCAGGTTGATAATTGAGCTGTAGTGCTTGAGCAATCGCCAAATGAACCAAATTCACGCCACTCATAAAAGTATGTGCTATGCCACCTGAAGGTCGAGAGTTCACCTCCAAGATATATAAGTGCTGTTGATCATTATATCGAGCCTGCATATTGACTAGCCCATCACAACCAAATAGTGCAGCCACCTGATGTGCCAACTCAATCGCTGGATCTTCAAAGGTTAAGTTTTGGCAACCATTGTTCTGTTTATAACGTGCAATCGCGCCATGCACCTGACCATGTATGCACAACATATCGACTGAACACTCAAGCCCAGATAGAAATGGCATAACTAAATACACAGGGGGTTGTTCTAACTGGCGATAACTCTCGATAAAACTTTCAGGATGCGCTTTAAATCTCATGCTATTTGCAAACACATCAAACGACTTTGCGTTGGGGTCCAGATGCCAAAACCCTGAAGCAAAAACCCCTTTGGCAGGCTTGACGCACACATCGCCTTTTTGCAGCCAGTCATGATATGCATCTTGTAATTGCTCAGCATTTTCAACAATGGTTGCTGGTGCAACCGCCAAACCGTGAGTCACACAAATTTGAGTGAACAGTGATTTGTCATTCAGTTGCTCGACCTGCTCCACAGTATCACAGCCCGCCATCAGACGAATACCCAATTGCTCGAAGCGATGCTTTTGAGCCAGATAAATTGCAGCATGATGCCCAGCAATGATCAACTTGACGTTTAAGCGCTGCGCCTGTTGTAAGACCCACTCGACTCGCTCTGACAAAGACGGTTCTTGTAAAGCAATATCGGCAACAGAAGTAATTTCAGGACGATCGTCTGCATGTGATGCCACCACATGAATTGGGAGATTAAAAGGCGCTGTTTTTGCTGCCAAAATTAAATCACGTTGACAAGAATGCGCTTGGGTAAACCAAATCCCGATCGAGTTTTCTGCGATGCCAATCTGAGCAAGCTCATTCACTATTATTTGCGTCATATACATTCCACCATTTGCACCACCACTAAGCGACCTCCATCCTGACGTGAAAGTAAAATTTGTTTTCCATCCAGCAATTCGATTTTTTCGCCAATTGGAATGGTTGTTTTAGTTGCCACATCCATGAGATCGGGCAGATTTTCATTCACTAGCCACCACTGATTTTGGTGAAAAACAAAGTAGCCAACACGTTTGGTTTGTTCTGCTGTTAAACGCTCATTCGGCGCAATCAGATTATTGGCATGCCACGGGTAAAGCGACTGCCCTGTCCAGACCATTAAACGGTGATTATCAGGTCTAAAACTGCCTTCTCGGCGTGCCGAATAGAGATTCAATACAGGTAACTTGCCTTTAAAGGCTGTGCCACAAAATGGACATACTGGTTTTTTTGTATTATCAAATACATACCATTTTTGACTGCAATCGCTATTTAAACAAGGCTGAATCAAATCCACCGTTTTAACCAAAGCAGTTTCCCAATCATTAGCAGATGGTCGCTGCTGCGGTTGATGTAAACCCGTCACAAAGCTTTGTAAAAACAGTTCTTTTAAATAAGGGCCTGTCACGGTGAATGGAATTTTTTCTGGATCGGCCCATGGTAAAGCGCTTGGACGCACCTGACTAACTTTCACCCGATTGCTTGGATCAGTTGGATGCTCAATAAATAAGGCATTTTCACCCATTGCCAGATTTTCATCGCGCTGCGGATCATTCACATCATGGACTTTACCACCACGCAACGGGTGCCGATACAGCAAATACATATAGATCAATACGGCCAAGGCATGGCGATCAGTCATGATATTTGGGAGACTACGTTGCGGATCATCCTTTTTAAAGTGATTGGTTTTCACCACTTCTGGCGCAATGAAGTCAGGCGTCCCCACCACATCGGGTGGGTATTTACCAGGGACAACCAAGCCATCAACATCAATTACACAGGCACGGCCAGTTACAGGATCAATTAAAATATTCTTATAGGATAAATCTGAATGCGCCAAACCTGCCGCATGCATACGGCGCACAGCTCGGGCAATCAGAATACAAATTCGCAGATAATTCGACCAATTGCCTTTTTCTTTTTCATCTAAAAACCGATTTTGATTATTGGCACTGGCAAACCATTTCCCTTCTTTTTCCTTACCTTTAATGCCTAAAAAATCATTATTTTTAGAACCATACTCAAAGAAAAACTGTTTTTGGTACGTCGGGGCGGTAATGCCCAATAAACCATTATACTCCACCAAACCATCGGGCCAGCAAAAGACATTTTTCCAGTAATCCCCACCTGCACTGTTGAAAATACCTTGCCATTTATTGCCAACAATTTCCTTTAAGCGGTCCTTCTGTCTTTCCAGCTCAGCATGCGACTGATAAAAATGGTTTTTTTCTTTGCTAAAAAAACACACCACATAAGATTTATCAGGCGAAAAATAGACATCTTTCATTGCTCCTGAGCCAATGACTTCATCAACGAATGCGACTGGCCGACCATCTAAAGTTTGACACTGGATAATCTTAGTCATGGGCAAGACCCTCCATATCCGCAATCACAGGCTTATTCCATAAAATCGCCAAAGTACGATCATCATGATGTCCTGCACTAAAGAACTTTGACCACGCTAATAAAGCTTGATCTGGGTGTGGTTGCTGTAACTGAGGTTCAATTTCTTGCCAGAATGCCTGCCATTTTTCGTGGTTTGCAAGTCCAGCATCCGTTTCAAAACGCGGATCGGAAATACCATCTGTCATTAGAATCACAGCTTCACAATCATCGTAATAGCCAATATTGACGCGACTACCAAACTGTTGTGCAAAACTACGATCTAAGAAACGGGTTTGCCCAGCAAACTCTCCACCATCTGGTTTACCCATTAAACGCACTTTCTCTTTGGCATATACAGCAATCGCGCCATCACCCATCCAGAAGGTGCTAATAAAGGTTTTTTGCTCGCATTGTTTAACCACAGCCACCAATAAAGTTGTGGCATACGCCTTGGCTGCAACCTGCTTTAACTCGGCTTCCTGCTCAATAGCCTCAATCGCCACTTGTGCTGTTTTATAGAAAGTATCGTGAAAATCTTTATAAATCTGCTGTGCAACCGACTTGGTCATTTCATCATCACTGCCAACTTGCCATTGCTGCAATAACAGATCTAGATGTAGATGATGCTGTTCGAGGTAATCCGTCAGCGTTCTTGCTGCACTTTGCACCGCAAGCAAAGAACCTTGTCGAGAGTAACTGGCACTGCCAGCCCCGTCTGCAACAATTAATAGCGACCAATCGGTCTCAGCAACACGAGCAATCAGAAAGTCATCGTCACGGAAAGTCCCCGCATGTTCATGTGAGCGTCCACGCTGGCTACAGGCCGCGAGGTTAAAATACTCAGTCTGAATCAGTTGATGGTCACTATGTGCTTTCTGATAAGGCGCATTGATATCAGGTTCATTAACTTGCCACAAACTACGTGGATCAGCAGTAACAATAAAGGTCACTTCACCCGAAGACCATGCTTGTGCGGCTTCACTATTTTTATACTGAAATGCCAGTTTAAATTCGCCTGCTTGCAACGGGATGCCCTGTAACTGTTGGGCTTCATCATCAAATACAATACCTAAGTCTTCTGGAATTTTGATCGATTCAGAACAAATCAGCACATCCTCTTTGACCGGATATTGCATTTGAATACGTGCTTGATAGTCTTGCCCAACACGCGCATTGGGGATTTGAAAATGAGGCATTTTTTTCACCATTTTCACCTCATGATTTTGTTTTCCTGAGGGATTATTCTGCTTGTGGTCTGTATTACTGGAGTCGACATTTGCAGTTGTACTAAGTAGCAACGGCGTTGTAGAGCATGGCTTAACAACGAAACGATCATTGATCAAAGAAAGCTCAGTTTCTGCATCAACAGGTGCAGACAAATAAAGTTCATCTAAAAAATCAAGCTGATCAATTGACTCCAATGCATCAGCCTCATTGATTGGATTCAACATCATTTGCGTAAGATCGAATTGCTGTTGATTTGGTTCAGTAGGATCGAGTCCAGCGCTGATAGAGGCATAAATTGGTAAGCGACCCTGCTCCAGAATGTGCTGTAATGAAGAATATTGAAACGCTGCTGACTGCTCTAATTGAAAGCCCATCAGCGCATATATCTGTTCAGCCAAATCATGATAGGCATTATAAATTTCTTTATTTTTCAACAATTGATTAAAGGACTCATCATCCACCACAAATTGGTTCAGTTGAGTTTGATCTTGTAACAGCTGTTTCAATGTACTCAAAAAAACAGCCTGAACTTCATGAGTCAATGTTTGCGACATGGCTTTTCCTCAATCCAACTTTTAACCACGTCCTCGTTGCACATCGAAGCCGTCCATTCCACCATAACCAAAACTGACTTGGCGACGGCACCATGGGCAAGTCACGTCCTCGCTAAAACCGTCATAACACATCAATTGGCCACAACCACACATCGCAAAAGCCGTTTCAGCCAAACAATGTGGACA